>Ga0209061_1000136_pt1 | contig 245289 bp, 240 predicted proteins | sample Coa_R1_10_FD_187157 | JGI IMG/M metagenome (GOLD analysis project Ga0209061, IMG submission 187157) | Surface soil microbial communities from Centralia Pennsylvania, which are recovering from an underground coalmine fire - Coalmine... | ecosystem: Environmental > Terrestrial > Soil >... | reverse complement strand
AAACGTCGGCATGCCGTCGACGCTGACCAAGTCCTTGAGCGCAACGACTTTGCCGTGCAGCGCCCCCAGCGAATTTCCCGAGGCGGCAAGCGCGTCAACACCGCGCGCCTGTCCCAGCGCGCGCTCGCCGTCGACATGAATGAACGCGCCGAGCTTTGCGTCGTGCTCCTCGATACGGCGCAGGTACGTTGCGGTAGCCTCTTCGGCGGTAGGAACCCTCAGCACGGCGGCCTCTCGAAACGACACAAACTCACGGCTGCGAGGAACTTCCTCTCTCGCGCGACGCCCGATTCCTGCGGGTTACTCCGGCGAGGGCACCACCTTCTCCGGCTCGGGCCCCGAAGCGCCGATTGCACCGGCGACGGCATCGGCGAAGGCGATTTTTCGGCAACATCACGGTCACCCGGCAACGGTATCGTCACGCGGTGTCGGAGCCGCTCTCCTGCGAGCTGATCGTCGCCCGCGATGCTATGTCGGAAAGGGCCGTTGCGGCGACGCTCGACCGCTTCGGCACAGGAGCGCTGCGGTTTGCGCTGGGCGCCGGCATTCGCGTTCGCGTGCTGGCCCCCGGGGAGCGTTATCGCGAGCAGTCCGCGGCACTACGGCGGCTCGGCATCGACGTCGATTCATGGCCGGCACCGCCGGCCGGACTGTTCGTCGTCGAGGAGCGGCGCATTTATCTGCGTTCGCTTGGAGCGATGACCGTAGCACACGAGTTCGGCCACGCCTTGGATTGCGCTCTCGGCGGCGGAACGTACCGTTCGGGCGCCGATCCGTCGATTCGCCGCGCGTACTCACGCGCGAAAGCGTTCGTCACACCCTACGCCGCCTCGGGAATCGACGAGTATTTTGCCGAAGCCATGCGCGCGCACATCGGCGCGAACGATCCCACGTCTCCTTGGCCGGATGCGACGCGAGAACGATTGCGCGCCGTCGACCCTGCGATGGCGCGGATCGTTGCGCGGCTGTTCCGAGATGAGCTGCGGGCAGCCGCATAGTGCAGCGCGGACTTCACGGCTCGATCACGCGCACCGGCTTACCCGACAGCCACGCTTTGATGTCTTCGAGAGTATCGGAATAGAAAATTCGGTACACGCCGTCGGACACGTAGCCGACGTGCGGCAAGAGCACGGTATTCGGGGCTTTCCGGAGCGGATCGTCGGCCGGCAGGGGCTCGCGATCGTAGACATCGATGCCGGCGCCGGCGATCTTACCGGAGCTCAACGCGTCGACGAGCGCCGCCGAATCGACGATTGGACCGCGTGACGTGTTCACGAAATACGCCGTCTTCTTCATTTTCGCAAATTCCGGCGCGCCGACCAATCCGCGCGAGCGATCGCTGAGCACGTAGTGCACGGTCACGACGTCCGCGCGCGCGAACAGCTCGTCCTTCGTGACGTGCTCCGCGCCGACGTCGGCGGCGCGCTGCGGGGCAAGGTTCTGGCTCCACGCGATCGCCTTCATCCCGAACGCCGCGCCGATCTTGGCGACTTGCGAGCCGAGGCGTCCCAATCCGACGACGCCCAGGGTCTTGCCCCGGATTTCCATTCCGAGGCCGACTTGCCAGCGCCCCTCGCGCAGCGCGCGCTCCTCACGCGGAATGCCGCGCACGACTGCCAGGATCAGAGCCCAGGTCAGCTCCACCGTCGAACCGTCGCTGATCCCGGTGCCGCACACGGTGACGCCCCGATCCCGGCACGCTTGGACGTCGACCGAAGCGTTTCGCTTGCCGGTCGTCACGAGCAGCTTCAAATTCGGCAGCCGTTCGATGAGAGACCGGCGAAACGGCGTGCGCTCCCGCATGATGGCGATGATTTCGAATGCGGCCAAGCGCGTGACCAGCTTGTCTTCGTCGTCGAGATGGTCGTGGAAAAACCGCACGTTGACGTCCGAACCCAGCGAATCCCAATCCGCAAACTCGCGGGCGACGCGCTGATAATCGTCGAGAACGGCGACGTTCATGCCGGCACGGCGGGGGGAACGACCACGATCTTCAGCGGATCGCCGATGCGCTCGCGCATCACGCGCAGCGCTTCACCGATTTCGCCGAGCGCAAACTCGTGCGTCACGAGCGGCGCGCATTGCAGGCGGCCGCGGCGCGCAAGCGAGACGGCGCGCTTGACGTTGTTCCCGCCTTCACCTCGACTCGTAAAGATCGAAATGTCGCCGCGCACGATCGCGCTCAGATCCAGCGATACCGGCCCCGGATAGAACGCGACCACCAGGATCTTTCCGCCGCGCTTCGTCACGCTCGCGCACTGCTGCGGCGCCTCAACCGCGCCGGACGCCTCGATTGCGAGATCGACGCCTTTGCCGCCGGTAATTTCCATGACGCGCTCGACCGGATCGGTCTCGTGGGCGTTGACAATCTCATCGGCTCCGAGCTTGCGGCCCATCTCGAGGCGGCCGGCGCGCGTGCCGACCAGGATAACGCTGTTCGCACCGAGCTCGCGAACGGCTTGCAGCGTCATCAGCCCGACGGGTCCCGGGCCCCAAATCGCGACGTCGGCTCCGAGCACATACGCTCCCGCAACCTCGAGCCCGTATAGGCCCGTGCCTGCCGTCATGATGAGCACGGCATCCTTGTAACCCAGAGGCTTCGGCAAGTGATAAAGAGAGCCGACGTGATGCACGGCGTACTGCGCGAAACCGCCGTCCGCCGTCATGCCTGTCGCTCTTTGGCCTTTGACGCGATTGCCGTAGTTCAGGCAGGCGGTATACTTCCCGGTTACGCAATTGTCGCAGCGCCCGCAGCCATGATGCGCTTCGATCGCAACATCGTCACCGACGGCGAATTCATCGACGCCGTCCCCTAGCGCGACGATCCGTCCGGTCCATTCATGCCCCGGCGTGAATTGACCGTACGGCGGCGTGAGCGGGAACTCACCGTCGTAGATCTTCAGGTCGGTGCCGCACATGCCGCACATCGCAACTTGCACCAGCGCTTCTCCCGGCTCCGGTTTGGGAACGGGTTTGTCGACGACGCGCAGGTCTTGTGGACCGAAAAGCACCGCCGCTTTCATCGTCGCCGGAATCGCTTCCGGCGAACGCGCCGGGGCCGCCACCGCCATCTATGAAGCGATGTCCGAAAGGCCCATCAGGGTGCGGATGCGATCGCGATCGCGGCTGAGCTGCTCGGCGTCACCTTCGTAGACGATGCGGCCGTCATCCATCACGTAGGCGCGATCGGCAATCTTCAGCGCAAGCAGCGCGTTTTGCTCGACCAGCAAGATCGACACGCCGTGCGCTTTCATCTCCTCGAGGATCCGGTACACCTCCTCGACGATCAGCGGTGCGAGGCCTTGTGACGGCTCGTCGACGAGCATCAAGGCCGGGTTGGATACCAGGCTGCGTCCGATCGCCAGCATCTCCTGTTCGCCGCCCGAAAGACGTCCGGCTTTGCGCCGCCGCAGCTCCGCGAGCTTCGGCAACTGCTCGAGAACGCGCGCAATCGTCCATTCGCCCTTGCGTTCGTTTTCCGCAAGCTGCAAGTTCTCATAGGTGGTGAGCGCGCCGAACATGCGCCGCCCTTCGGGAACGTAGCCGACGCCCAAGCGCGAGACGCGATAAGCGGGCCAGCCCAAGACCTCTTGGCCGTCCAGCTTGATCGAACCCGAATGCGCGCGCGTCAGGCCCAGGATGCTGCGCATCGTGGTCGTCTTACCGGCACCGTTGAGACCCAGCAGCGCGACGAGCTCTCCCTTGCCGACCGTCAGCGAAATGCCGCGCAAGATGTGGCTCTTGCCGTAGAACGTGTGCAGGTCGCGAACCTCGAGTATCGGGTCAGACACGCGCGATGACCTCCCGCCCCAAGTACGCCTCGCGCACGCGTTCGTCCGCAGCGATCTGGGACGGCGTGCCCTCAGCCAGCTTTTTCCCGCGATCCAGAACGGTGATCGTCTCCGCGACGTTCAGCACGACGCGCATGTTGTGCTCGACGAAAAGGACCGTCAGGCCCAGCCGGTCGCGCAGGTCTCGCACCGTGCTGATGACGCGCGTCGTCTCGGCTTCGGCCAACCCTGCCATCGGCTCGTCGAGGAGCACGAGGCTGGGATTCGTGGTCAAGCTCATCGCGATCTCGCACAAACGCTGGGAACCATGCGAGAGCTCGGAGACGAACCGGTCTTTCACGCGCGTGAGGTTGACGAAACCGAGCAGCTCGTCGACGCGCGCTTCCAGGCGTTCGCGTTCCTTGCGGGACGGCACGCGCATCTCGAAGGCGATGTTCAACTGGGCCTGAATGCCGATGATCAAGTTTTCTTGAACGGAGAGATCCGGAAAAATGCTCGGCGTTTGAAACGTCCGGCTCATCCCACGCCTGATGCGCTTGTAGCTGAGCTCGCGCGTGATCTCCTCGCCCCGAAAGTATACGTGCCCTTCGTCGGGAAAATAGAACCCTGAGAGCGTATTGAAGAACGTCGTCTTCCCGGCGCCGTTCGGTCCGATCAGCGCGTGAATCGAACCGGGACGAACGTCGAGTGAAACGTCCTGCACCGCCTGCAGCCCCCCAAAGTGCTTGGAAACATTGCGCGCGGCAAGAAGTGCGTCGCTGCCGTTTGCGCTCATCGCGAACCTTCCCGTTCGGGCACGGCGGCCGCCGCCGCAAGACCGATACCGCCCGCGGCTTCGAGCCCCGGCTCGTCGATGCGAGGGCCGGCACCACGGGGAGTCAAGGCGTGAATGATCGTGCCGAGGATTCCACGCGGGAAGGCGATGACGCAAATGATGAAAATCCCCCCTAAATATATTTGCCATGCCGGCGTGACCGTCGAGAGGATCTCTTTGCCCAGCACGTAGATCAGCGCTCCAAGCAGCGGGCCCCACAGCGTTCCTGCGCCGCCCAGCACCGTCATCAGGAAAAAGTCGCCGGACTGATGCCAGTCCAGCTCGAGCGGAAACGAAAACATGATCGAGAGCGCGTACAGCGCCCCGCCGAGCCCGGCGTACCCCGCCGAAAGCAACAGGGCGACAAAGACGAACTTGTCGCTGCTCAATCCGAGATGGCGGACGCGAACCTCGTTCTGCTTGATCGCGATGAGCGTATGCCCGAAAGGCGACTTGCTCAAATACCATAGCGCCAAGATCACCGCCAGAAACACGGCCAGGCACAAATAGTACATCGCGATTTCGTGGAACGCGAGGTGCATCGAGCCGATATGGACCGCCGGCCGCGAGAACGTCATGCCGTCCTCGCCGCCAGTCAGCTTGTTGGCGCGGTACGCGATGAAGTAAAAGATTTGGCCGAAGGCGATCGTGAGCAAGCCGAAATAAATGCCGCGGCGGCGCAGCAAGAACCACGAGATCAAGAGCGCTCCGAGCAACGCCAGCGCGACGCCGAGCAAGATCGATACGACGAAGCCGGCCTTCCAGTATGTGATCGACAAGCTGACACCGTAGCAGCCGAGGCCGAAGAACGCCGCGCTGCCGAACAGCGGCAGGCCGGTGTACCCGAACATGATGTTGACGCTCATCGCGGCGATCGCAAAAAGCAGCGTCTCGGTGACGATCGAGATATCGAGTCCGAAAAGCGGCGAGATTTTCGGCGCAAAGATCAAGACGAGGATCAGGATCGCCGACGTGACATAGCCGAGCACGCGCAGCTTCATCCGAAGATGCCCTCCTCACCGAAGAGCCCTCGCGGGCGAATCGACAGCACGATCGCCATCAAAATGTACATTGAGACCTCGCTGGCGGCGGGAATGTACAGCGTGGTGACCGCGATGACGATGCCGATGAGGATGCCGCCCGCGATGCTTCCGAGCAGGCTTCCCATGCCGCCGATGATTACGCAGATGAACGCGGGCATCAGCAATGCGTTGCCGCTCGTCGGGTTGAGGCCGAGCAGAACCGCACCCAACACGCCCGCGATGCCGGCCAGCAAGATCCCGACCCCGAAATTGAACATGTACAAAATCTGCGTGTTCGTCCCTAGGGCGGCGATCATTTCCGAGTCGAGGACGGCCGCTCTCAAGCGCAGGCCGAAGCGCGTGCCTCGCAAGAACAGCGTAAGCCCAATGATCACGACGATCAGGACGCCGGCAATGAACAAACGGAAGATCGGATACTGCATGAACCCGAGATTCACGGTGCCGTTGAGGGCTGCCGGCGCGGAAAACGGCACGCCGTTCGCGCCCCAAATGAGCCGGTACACTTCTTCTGCGACCAGCGCGAGGCCGAAGGTGAGCAGCAGGCTATAGATTGGATCGCGTCCGTACATCGGCCGAATGAGAACGCGTTCGGCAATGATGCCGACGATTACGGTAAGGAGTGGTGCGACGATGAGCGCCACATAGAACGACGATCCATGCAGGATCATCACGAACGCGATGTAGCCGGCGAGCGTCAGAAAGCTCGCGTGGGCCAGATTGATCGTCCCCGTGAGGTTCATGATCAATGATAGCCCCAGCGCGACGACGGCGTAGAACGCGCCGAGAATCAGACCATTGAACAACTGGGTCAGGAGTTGATCCACTCGGCGGTCCCCTTCTTAATGCGCCCCAAAGCGTGCCGGAGGGCGCACTTTGCCGCCATGGCGGGATACTATCCTGCAAGTACCCCAAAAGGAAGGAGCCCCACGTGGGGCCCCTTCGGTGACCTGCGGCGCCCGAGGGCCCGGAGCACGGGTTACGTAGCGGGTGTCGGCTTGGCCGTTTCGAGGACCGGATGGGGCGGGATCGGATCGATTCCGTGAATCGCGAGGTCCCCGTCCTCCATTTCCGGTTGGCTTGCCTTGAGCGGCACGATGAGCGCGATGAGCTTGAGCAGCACGAACGTTGCCAGCGCATCGAAGGTGATGATGAACGCGGCGGCTTCGGCTTGATGGAGAAGCTGGGACCAGCCCTGACCGTAGAACAGCCCGCCTGCCGAGACGGCCGGCGTCTTCTTGTCGCCGCTCAGATATTCGATCATTGCCGGGTTGGCAAAAAGACCGACCGACAGACCTCCGACAAGACCCGCGACGCCGTGGGTGTGCAGCACGCTGAACGTGTCGTCGACCTTTTTGAGCAGCGGCAGCTGACCGAGCTTATTGAGCGTGAGCCATGGGATGATCCCCGCGCAGACGCCGATCGCGATTGCGCCGCCTGTATCGACGTAGCCGGCCGCCGGCGTGATTGCGACGAGACCGGCGATCATGCCGTTGATCATCGAGACCGCATTGGGTTTGCCCGTCGCGAACATGTCGAGCACGAGCCAGCACAAGAGCGCCGTCGCGGTGGTCACGTTGGTGTTGAGAACGGCCGCACCGGCGTCGGCGTTGGCGAAGTAGGGGTCGCCGCCGTTGAAGCCGTTCCAGCCGAGCCACAAGATGCCGGCGCCGGCCAGCGCCATGATCAGATTATTCGGCTCGAATTCATGGCGATCGGCGAACAGCCGCGGGCCCACGACGGCGGCTGCAACGAAGCCCGAAACGCCGGCTGCCAAGTGAATGACGTAACCGCCCGAATAATCCAAAGCCCCCAATTGCGCGAGCCATCCGCCGCCCCAGAGCGAGAACGCACCGACGGTGTAGACCAGCGAGCTCCACGCAGGAACGAAGATCATCCACGCCTTGAAATTCATGCGCGCAAAGACCGACCCTGCGATCAAAATCGGGGTAATCGCCGCGAACACGAATTGGAAATACATCATTGCCGAGCCGGGGAAGCGCAACGGCGGCATTCCGCTCGCTGCGAGCGGGATGTTGGCTTGGCCGATGATCGCGTCCGGATTCAGCGAAAAATGTGGAATCCCAACCAACGCGCCGAGAATTCCGGGCCCCAATATCGCCGGGGCGCCGAAGCTCATGCTGTAGCCCCACAGCACCCAACATAGCAGCACGATGGAAAATGCGTAGAAGCACATCACGGCCGAGTTGAGCGCCCATTTCTTCTTGACCAAACCGCCGTACAAAATCGCAAGACCCGGAATGCTCTGCATTCCAACGAACGTGGCAGCGGTGAGCTGCCACGCGGTATCTCCGGAATTCAGATACGGCGGCGCGGGAATGTACGGGTTGACGTCAGCTAAAAGCAAAATGAAATCATCTCCGGGAGTCGCCTCCAAGACGCGAGAGCAGCGTTCGCATCAAGCCTAACCTGAATTCGCGCGCGGCGCCTTCGACAAGCGCAAAATCATAGCAACCCCGCGTGCACCATTTGGATGACGCTTGCGCGCCGCCGACACCGAAGGGCTGACTTGGCGCTACCGGGCGAGCTCTCCGACAGGGACCACTTCGACGTTCGCGTCCTGCGTGAGCTGCTGCAGGTTTTGGCGCAGCGCTTCGTACGTCTGGGGATACGCGTGTCCGACCGCGATCGCCACTCCCGTTCTGCGCGCCAACCGGACCGCCTGCCGGAGCATGTACGTGACGTACCCCTGCTCTTGATACGCGTCGATGACGATGTCGCGCGTCGCCGCCGGCACGCGGTCCTCGCGCGCCGCTTCGTAGAACTGCGACGAGCCATCCGCCATTCCGTCGATGAGGAATGCGCCCGAACGCACGAGCCGCGACGCCAGCGCTTCGACGTGGCGGGGATGACCCGCAAGCGGCGTAATCACGCCGCCGGCGTGCAAGCGGGCGAAGCGTGCCGAAATCCTGTCGACTGAAACGCGAGAATCGGCTTCGACGAGCAACGCCTTTGCGTCGGTTCGCTGAACGTCGCTCGGAACGTCGCCGGTCACGGGAACCGCAAAGCTGAGCGGATACGGGATCGCCGAGAACCTGCCGTCCAGGGTTTTGTCGACGCCCATGCCGCAAATCACGATCGCGAGCCGCGCGATGCTCGATTGGGATGCCGGAGCCGGCGGCGCCCAGCCTTCGGGCCGGCCGACGACCGCGTCTTCGACGGGCGGGTCGAACGGCGTCAGCGATGCATCGCCGCGCGCCCCGAAGAGCGAGCGTTCGATCGGCACGGGCGCGACCTCGCCAACGGTAATCGCCGCGGGCATCCTCCCGCCGGCTTGCAAAGAGCGGCCGCTGAAGAAGCCGGCTGCGATCGCGATCAGCGCAACGCCCAGGACGGCGCTCCAAAACCAGTTTCCGAAATGCTTCACGCAGGTTTCGGCCGAGCGGAAAGCGCCCAGAGAAACGCGATCAAGACGTAGTTTGCGACCAGCGAGCTGCCGCCGTATGAAAAGAACGGCAGCGTGATTCCCGTCAGCGGAAAGAGATGCAGCACGCCGCCGACGATCGTGAACACTTGCATGCCCAGCGTCGCCGCGAGCCCCGTAGCGACGAGCCGGCCGTACAAATCGCGCTTTTCGACCGCAACCGCGAGCCCACGTAAGACGAGCACGAGAAACAGCGCGCATACGGCGATGCCGCCGAGCGCACCGAACTCTTCGCTGAAGGCGGCGTAGATATAATCGGTGGCAACCGCAGGGATGTAATCCGGCCGACCCAGACCGTAGCCGGTTCCGAACAGGCCGCCGGCCCCAAGCGCGAAGAGTGATTGCAGCGATTGGTAGCCGCTGCCGTACGGATCCGCGAACGGATTCCGCCATGCCGCGATGCGCAGCGCGACATACGAATAGTGATGCACGGCCCACCAGGCGGCGACGGCGAAGACGCTGACGCTCCCGACGATCAAATCGAACCGGCGTGTTGCCACGTAGAGCATGGCGGCGAAGATACCGAGGAGCAGCGCAGCCGTCCCGAGATCGCGCTCGAAGACGAGAATGCCGACCGACGTTCCCCAGCCGATGAAGAGGGGCCCCAGATACTTTGCGTTGGCACGCAGCGACCATGGTTTCGCCGCTGCGATCACGTCCGCCGTTTCCGCCAGATACGCGGCCATGAACAAGACGACGAATAATTTGATCGCCTCGATCGGCTCGAATTGCATCGGCCCTATTCGGATCCACAGCTTCGCGCCGTTGACTTCTTGACCGAAGAGCGCAACGAAGACGAACAGCACGATCGAGGCCAAAATCCAAATATACTTGTACCGAGCCAAGAAACCATAGCGCCGAAGCGCCGGCCCGATCGCAATGGCCAACACCAGCGCAAACGCCAGCCAGAGCAGCTGGCGCGACGCCAGCGCCGGATCCACGCGCGCGATGGCGATCAACCCGATCGAAGTGAGCAATATTGCCAGCGCCGGCAACACGTCGTCGCGGCGATCCTCCAGCGGCCGGGCGACGACCCAGATGACGGCCACCGCCGCAAGCACGACGATCAGCCAACGGGGGCCGAGATCGCGCTGCGGGACGAGAGCAACGGCAAGAGCGCCGATTGCAAGCGCGGCGATCATCGGAACCGCCGCACGAAGGGCGGCGAACAGGTCAGTGAAGCGCAATATGCAGTGGGACGAGAGCCTCGTAAAGGAGAGCGGCGACGAGGACAACTGCCAGAATAACGAACGACACTCCCAAGGCACTCGGCGCCCGCCGCCGTGACGCGATCTCTCCCGTAATCGCAACGGGGACGTTGAGATCGCAGCCCACGATCACGGTGCCGCCGTCCTGGTTGCCGCGCATCTTGAGCAGCGCCAAGATGCGGTCCACGACCTCCGCGGCCGTTCCCGGCGCCGCAGCCGCAAACTCGAGCTCGTCACCCGAAAGCGTTTTGTGCACGCCGTCGGTGCAAAGCACGAGACGGTCGTCTTCTTCCAAATCGAAATGCGTGACCGTAGCCTCGAGGGTCGGCTGGGTGCCCAGCGTGCGCGTCAGGAGACTGCGCAGCCGCGCGCCGGCGCCGATCGTCATTTTTCCCCCGCCGCCGCTTTCGGGAGCGATCGCGTCGTCTTCCGTAAGGGGCGAAATTTTTTCTTGGCGCACGAGATAAGCGCGCGACTCACCGACATGACCGATATACAACTGCGAGCCGACGACCAGCGCCGCCGTGAGCGACGCGCCTGCCGCAACGAAATCGTCGTGCGAGCCGCTTTGCGCGTAAATGCGGCTGTTGGCGTGCGCAAACGCCGCCAGCATGAGGCGGCGAAGCACGAGAGGGCCGTTGTTGCGTTGGCCGGAGGCCAGCGCACCACTGCGCAGCTTACGCCGAAAGAAGTCACGTATGGTGACGATCGCCGCTTCGGCGACGCTTCCGCGTCCGTACGAACCGAAACCATCGGCGACGGCCAGCAGCGCGATGTCGGTGGCGAGCGCTTCGGAACAGCACGCGTCGTGACTGCGTTGCTGCTGCGCGATTCCCAGCTCTGAGCCGACCGCTATTTCCATTCGCCCAATCCCATGAAGACGATCTCCGCCGAACCTACCCTTACCCGGTCGCCGGGTGAGAGCGGGACCTCGCGGGCGAGGGGAGTTCCATTCAAGAGCGTGCCGTTCCGGCTTCCGAGGTCTTGCACGTACGCATGCGCGCCCCGCCGCTCGATGCGAGCGTGCAGGCGGCTCACGGTCGGATCGGCCAGCCTAATCGCGGCGCTGGGCGAGCGGCCGACGAGGATGCTCCCGGCCTGGGTGCGCAGCAGCTCCGATTCCCCACGCGTGACGATTTCGAGCTCGATCGTCGTGGGAGCCGCGCCAAGGTCCGCTGACGAATCGAACGCCGCACGCCTGCGGCGCGGTGCCGCAAATGCGGCATAGACGAAGAGCGCCAGGGTGACTTCAAGCGTCCCGAGCCGCGGATCAAGCATCGGCGATCTCCACGCGAAGCTCCGTATCGCCGACGGCAATGACGTCTCCGGCCCCCACCCGCAGCGGAGCCTCGATCCTCGCGCCGTTCACCGACGTGCCGTTGGTCGAACCGAGATCCTCGAGGAGAAGGCCGTCCGCCACTCGCGTCAGCCGCGCGTGCCGCCGCGATACGCGCGGATCGACCAGATCGACGCGATTTTCCGCGCCCCGGCCGATCGTCAGGCTGTCCGCGATCGGCCAGATTGCCCCAAGCGGCAATCCCCGCAGAACGCGCAGCCCGTATCCTCGCGTCGATGCGACCTCCTCGTCGTCCAGGATCGCGTCGATCGCAACCGTGCCGGCGACGACCGATTCGTCGGCGTGCAGCACGACGCGCGCCGCCCGTGCAAGCTTCAGCTCGATCGTTTCCGCGGTTCGTGCCAGCAGCTCGCTCCATTCGCGTTCGAGCTCGCTGCGGCGCTCGCCGAGCGCGGCGACGTCGCGAGGGTGCAAGCGAATCAAATACGTGTCTGCCGGTTCGCTCTGCATCGTGGCCACGAGTTTGCGCGCGATTTGTTCGGGCGCGACGTCGTTTGGAAAAATCCGCGCGAAGGTTCGCTCGACGACCTGCGCGCACGCATCCTCGATCCTCGCGAACGGATTCATCAGGAGCGTCGTTCGAGGAGCGCGATGAAGAAGCCGTCACGCCGCTCGATTCCCGGCGGAAAGCGCAAATCGCCGGCGGCCGTTGCCCACGGCGCATAGCGCGCCGGAATCGCTGCGCGCGAGAACTCCGGATGGCAGTCCAAGAAGGCCGTCATTCGCTCCTCGGTCTCTTCGGGAGCAAACGAGCAGACCGAATACACCAAGCGTCCTCCGGGTCGCCCGCGCGCTGCCGCAGACTCTAGGAGCGCCGCCTGGAGCTGCGCAAGGCGCGCCGGATCGTCCGGCCGTTTGCGCCAACGCGCTTCCGGCTGGCGACCCAAAATGCCGAGACCGGAACAGGGCGCGTCGAGCAGCACGAAAGCGGCCGCGCCGCCGCTCGCTGCCGTAGCGTCGGCATGCTCGACCCTAACGCTGCGAATTCCCAGCTGCTCGACGCGAGCGCGCAGACGCTCCACGTTGGCACGATCGGCCTCAATCGCCTCGAGGCGGCCGCGATCGTGCATTCGAGCGACGATTTGGAGGGTCTTGTTGCCGCGGCCGCTGCACAGCTCGACGCCCTCTTCATCAGCCTGCGGCGCCAGCACGTCGACGGGAACTGCGGCGATCTCGCCCTGAATTTCCCAGCGCTGCCGAGGGTCGGCACCGGGCGGCATGCGGTCGAGCAGCAACGTTTCCGGTACGAGCTGCGACTGCGTCGCAACGGCGCCGAAGCTGCGCAGCTGCTCGATCGTTTCTTCCACCGTCGCGCTCAGCAGATTGACGCGCACTGCCGGCTGCGCCGGTAGGTTCATGCCTCGCAAAATTTCTTCGACGAGCTCGCTGCCGAACACGCGGCGAACGAGCGCGACGATCCACGTCGGAAACGAATGCAGCGTTCCGAGAAAATCGTCATCGCTGCTGAAGTGTCTGCGTTGCGGGATGCGTTCGATCTCTTCACGCTCGGAGACGCGCCGCAGCACCGCGTTTACCAGCCCGGCCGTGCCGCGATGACCGTGCCGCCGTGCGAGTCCAACCGTCTCCCCGACCGCCGCGTGCGGTTCGACCGTCATCTTCGCGAGCTGATAGGCGCCGAGACGCAGAATCTCGGCGATGGTTGGCGGCAGCCGCTGAGCGCGCGAGCCGAGAAATGGCGCGAGGAGCCAGTCCAAATAGCGGCGCGCACGAATCGAACCGTACGCGAGCTCGGCTGCAAATGCGCGGTCGCGGGCATCAAGGCCGCTGCGAGCCGCGCGATAATCGAACGATTCATGCGCACCGCGCGCTTTGCCGTCCTTGGGGAAGACGTCGCGGACGACGGCGAGCGCGAGATCGCGCGAGGTCATCGTGCGCGGGCGAAAAACGACGCGGCGAACGCCTCACCGCTCATCGCCGACCGATTTGCCGGGATGAGCCGGTCGATCGCGACGGCGCCGTCGCCGCAGGCGACGGCGACGCCGCGCGCGATGCGCAGGACGGTTCCCGCCGCAGCCGTGGAACCGGCATCGACCGGATGGACCTCGGCGACCTTGCACGGTATGCCGCCGATCTCGCTTCGCGCCAGAGGCTGCGGAGAGAGAGACCGCACGAACGCGTCGACGCGCCGCACGCCGCGCGTCCAATCGATCTGCAGGTCCTCGTTGCGCAAGGGACGGGTCATCGTGGCATGGATCTCTTGCGGACTCGCAAGCTCCCCCTGTTTGCGCGGCCGGAGACAACCTGTTTCCGCCAGTTCGATCGCTTCGAGCAACGCCTGCGCGCCCAGCGCGGCCAGCCGTGCTTCGAGCTCTCCATACGTTTCGCGGTCACCGAGAGGCGTCGCGTGCTGCACGAGAATGTCGCCGGTGTCCATGCCGGCATCCATCGCGATGATCGTCACGCCCGTCGTCGTGCACATGTCGCGAATCTGCGCTTGCACCGGCGTCGCACCGCGGTAGAGCGGCAGCAAGCTTGGGTGAACGTTGAACGCGCCCCGCGGCGCAATGTCGAGCAGCGCTTGCGGCAAAATCTTTCCATACGACGCGACCGCAAGCAAATCGACTCCCGAAGCCCGCAGCGGTTCGATGATTTCCCGAATGCCTTCCGGCGACCAGACCCGGATGCCCAGCGTCTCGGCCTCGAGGGCAACGGGCGTGGCCTGCACCCGCTTTCCGCGCCCGCTGGGCCGCGCCGGTTGCGTGATGGCGACGGTAACGCGCGCGTGCTTTGCCAAAGCGCGCAAGCTCGGGACGGCGAACGCCGACGTCCCGAAGAACGCCGCCCTCAGAGCGCGCTGGTCTCGGCTACTCGTTCGATTCCCGCTGCGCCGGCCTGAGCGGCCGCGGCCTCGGCGACTTCTTCCTCCGTCACCGCCGGCCGAACGTTTCTGGCTTTGTCGACATACAGAACGCCGTCGAGGTGGTCCATCTCGTGCTGCAAGCAGCGCGAAAAGAGGTCCCCGCTGCCTTCAACCGAGATGCGGCGGCCGTGCCGGTCCAGGCCCGCGCAGACGACGCGCTCGAACCGCGTGACGTCGCCGATGAAGCCCGGTACGGAGAGACAGCCCTCGATCGATTCGATCTCGCCTTCGGCGATCGTGAATTTGGGATTGATGATCGCGAGCGGACCATGCTGCGCCTCGCCGTCCTGCAGGTCGATGACGAACACGCGTTTGCCGACGTCGATCTGTGGAGCGGCAAGCCCGATGCCCGGCGCGGCATACATCGTCGCAAACATGTCGTCGATCAGCTGCTGAAAGAGCGGCTCCCGGATTTCGGAGGGATCGACCTTCTTGGCAACGCGGCGGAGCGACGGGTGGTTGTCGGTCAGGATGCGGCGGACGTAGGACATGGCAAGGTGGTAAACCTCGGTTTCCGAGCCGAGGTTTGCGATGGGTCTCCCCGAAGGTCCTGGGCGGGGGGATCTTGCAAATGGCTACGACTACCGGGCCTTCTCTTTCATCGCAGTCTGCCGCCGGAAGGACGTTCCGGCTCGCCAAGGTTGCCGGCGTCCTCGCCGTGTGCGCGTCGGCGGTGTCGCAAGAATACGGCAGCGGCATCAACTTCGTCATGGTCAACAGTCTCGGGACCTATCCGAACGTCAAGTGGCTGGTGCCGCTTGCGATGCTCGTCGCCGGCCTCGTACTCATCCCAAAGGTCATGATGTTCGCGCGTTTTTCCGCCGTTGCTCCGCGCGCGGGCTCCAGCTATGTGTGGCTGACGCGCTCGCTCGGGCTTCCGGTGGGCTTTTTCGCGGCGTTTCTTTGGTTCGTCGGCGTCGGCGCGGCGGGTGGATTTCTGGCCTACGCGAGCGGGCCTTTTATCGGCGCATTTCTCACGTCCATCGGCGTCAACGGCGCGTGGTGCACGACGACCGTCGGCCATCTCGCGATCGGCCTGGCCGCCATCTGGCTGATCTTCGGACTGCACAACTCCGGCGTCGGCAATTATGCGACGTTCGTCAGCATCATGTTCGTTCTCGTTCTCATCGCTGCGGTGCTGACGATCGGCTATGGCTTCGGAACGTCGCAGGCGACGTTCTTGGCGAAGGTCAATTCGATCGTCCCGATGACGGCGCCGGCGAGCCCAGGGACGGCTTCGTGGGGCAATTTCGTCCAGGTGATCGTGCTGTTCATGTTCGCCTACGGCGGGCTCACCGCGGCGACATCGCTCGGCGGCGAAGCGAAGGACGCTGAGCGAACGATGCCGCGCGGCATCATTTGGGGATTCGCGACGGCGCTCGTGCTCTACACGGTGATCGCCTACGCGCTCTTCCATGCCGTGCCGTACTGGGCCGTCGGGCCGCTGATCGCTGCCAAGAAGCAGGCATTGGCGACGACGCCCGGCCTGATCGGCTTGATCGCACCCAAAGCGGTCTCGGCGTTCCTCAACTTCCTCGTCGCGGTCATCGTCGTCAAGACGATCGCGCCGGGGATGCTGGACTGCTCGAGATTCCTCTTCGCTTGGGGCTCCGACGGGCTCTTACCGAAAGGTTTCGCGGAAACGAACCGTCACAAAGCGCCGCAATTGGCTCTCCTCGTGATGGCGCTGCTCGACACGTTCTTCTTGCTCGAAGCGACGTTCCTCGGCTGGTCGATCGGCGTCACGGTTCGCTCGATCAGCTTGGTGTTCGTCTTCGGAATGCTGGGCGTGGGCGTCTTCAACCTGAAGTACGGCGGCGCCAAGAGCAGTCCGCTGGCGGGGGCCGTCGAGCGCTATCCCGATTTGCTGATCTGGGCGCCGCTCGCAATCATCATCGCAATCATTCTAATTGCGAGCGTCATCGTGGTGCCGAAAGCGGCCTGGTACTTCCAGCCGAGCTTCCAGGGCCTCGTCTCGATCCTGATTGCGGCCTGGATTTACTACGCCGCGAAAGGGCGCGACGGCGCGATCACTTCGCGCGCCGCCACGCACCTCACGGACGAATAGCCTGGCTCAGTAAACGAGGACGATACGGTTGGCTTGGAACCTTCCGTTATCCCAATGACCGAATACGCGCACCCGCATGCCCGGACGAATCGTCAGGCCGGTCGGGTTGATGATCGTGCCTTGGTGCAGGTGCACCGGCAACGGACTGCCTTCGACGCGCAGCGTCATGTCGAAGCCGCCGAAGGCAGTCACGACGCCGTAGAGCTGGCGAACGTCGGGCCGATGCCAGCGATCGTCCCAGTCGGCGACGACGACCGGCCTCTCCACGACGGGAACCGCCACGACGTAGGTGGCCGCTTGCGCGATCGCGGGCGTAAGAGCGGCAGCCGCGCTGCCGAGAGCCAGGGCAATTGCGAACAGTGGTCGTTTCATGAAGAACCTCCGAATGAAAGCGTCTGTCCTAGCATACGCTCGGCGCGCCGTAACCGTTCTCGCGCCGCCGAAACTTTCATCGCGCTTTAAACGCGCGCTCTTATCGAATTTTTATTTTTTCGTGTTGGCTCGGCGGGGCACACGCGCGTCGGTCGCGCGCTCGGATTCCCGCTCGGAAAAACGTCGCCGCTCATCGCCCTTTGACAACTTGTAGTTTTTTGTGAGCCCATCACGGTTGAGCGCTGAGGCGCGGTAACGTTTCGAGCAGGCGCTTCCGACGAGGAGCGGGAGCCAGGATGGCGAGAGCGACGAGCGGTTAGAGCAGCAAAATCCGCACGACGCGGATTTTGTAGCGGCAGCTCGCGAGGAACGTTACCGCGCCTCAGCAGCCGGTTAGAGGATGTAAGCGGAGAGATCCGTGTTGCCGGCGATGGTGGCGAGCTTGTCGCGGACGTAGCCGGCGTCGATGTCGACGTGACCGGCTTTGTCGGGGGCGTCGAAGCTGATGTCCTCGAGGAGCCGCTCGAGCACGGTGTGCAGACGGCGCGCGCCGATGTTCTCCGTGACGTCGTTGACCTGACTCGCGATCTTCGCGATTTCCGCGATGGCGTCGCTCGTGAACTCGAGCTCCACGCCCTCGACCGCGAGCAGCTGTTTGTATTGCTCGATGAGCGCGTTCTTCGGCTGAGTCAGAATCGTCTCGAAATCGGCGGCGGTGAGGGAATCCAGCTCGACACGAATCGGGAAGCGGCCTTGCAGCTCGGGAATCAAATCCGACGGCTTGCTCGTGTGGAATGCGCCGGCCGCGATGAACAGCACGTGATCCGTTTTGATCTGACCGTATTTCGTGTTCACCGTCGAGCCTTCGACGATGGGCAGAATGTCGCGCTGGACGCCTTCGCGCGAGACGTCGGGGCCACCATGACGGCCGTCGCGGCCGGCCACCTTGTCGATCTCGTCGACGAAGATGATGCCGTTTTCGCCGGCGCGGCGCAGCGCTTCGCGCTTGACCGCGTCCATATCGATGAGCTTCTGCTCTTCCTCCTGCGCGAAAATACGCCGCGCCTCCGCGACGGTGACGCGCTTGCGCACGCGTTTCTTCGGAAGAATTCCACCGAGCATCTCGCCGATATCGGCTTGGCCGCCCGACATGTCGCCGCCGATCACGCCGATCGGCACCGACGGCGCTTCTTCGACGTCGATGTCGACGAGCCGCACGTCGTAGAAGCCGCGCAGCACGTCCGCGCGCGCGGCGTCACGCTTGCTCTGCGCGTTGGGATCCGGCGGAGCCTGCGGCTGCGCCTGCGTCTGCGTTGCCGTCGACCCGGCGAAGCTCGTGCCGAAAATCGAGCCGAGCGCCGCAAACGGGTTCTGCATGCTGGTTTGAGACGACGGTGCGCGCGTCTCGGGATAGAGCAAATCGACGACACGCTCGACCGCGGCGCGATCCGCCGCCTCCAGGACGTCGGCCCGGCGCTCCTCACGCACCATGTGGATTGCGGCCTCGACGAGATCGCGCACCATCGACTCGACGTCGCGCCCCACGTAGCCCACTTCCGTATATTTGGTGGCTTCGACTTTCACGAACGGGGCGTTGGCCAGCGACGCCAGGCGCCGCGCGATTTCCGTCTTGCCGACCCCGGTCGGGCCGATCATCAAAATGTTCTTTGGGCTTACTTCGCCGCGCATTTCGTCGGCCAGCTTCTCGCGGCGGTAGCGATTGCGCATCGCGATCGCGACCGCGCGTTTGGCCTTCGCTTGTCCGACGATGTATTTGTCCAGCTCCGCGACGATCTGGCGCGGCGTCAGCTCTGCCATGCGCTACCCTAATGTTTCCACGGTAATGTCCGCGTTCGTATAGATATCGATCTTTCCCGCGATTTCGAGCGCCTTCCGCGCGATCTCTTCCGGCGCCAGCGACGTATTTTGGGCAAGCGCGACCGCAGCGGCTTGAGCGTACGGTCCACCGCTCCCGACGGCGGCGATACCGTCGTCCGGCTCGATCACGTCGCCGTTGCCGGAAAGCACGAACAGATGCTCGGGGGTGCCGACCACCAGCAGCGCTTCCAGCCGCCGCAGCGCTCGATCCTGACGCCAATCCTTCGCCAGCTCGACCGCGGCACGCACGATGTTGTTTTTGTACTCGCTCAGTTTCGATTCGAACTTGTCGAGCAGCGTAATCCCGTCTGCGGCCGAACCGGCGAAACCGGCGATGGCGCGGCCCTCGGCGATGCGCCGCACCTTGCGCGCTCCGTGCTTCATCACGGTCTTATCGAACGTCACCTGACCGTCGCCGGCGACCGCCAGCTTGCCGTTGCGCAGCACGGCCAGGATCGTCGTCGAATGAACGCGAGGAGGCATCCTAGAGAGCCCGTGCAGAGTCCGCTGCGCCGCCCGGTGGGTTTGGGCGGCACGCTCGAAACGGTCGGTACATGAGACCCCGCACGCGTGCTCCCTACCCCGCCGAGGCCAGCGAAGTTGCGCGATGCGCGGCGTCCCAAGCCGCGATGCGGACGAGCGCGCGCTCGGCCATCGCCCGATGCCGCTCGCGTTTCCCTCCGGGCAAATCGCTGCCGGCCGTGAAATAGGCCCAGGTCACGTTGGCGGGCTGGAAATCCGACGTTTCGGTGTTCTGCAGGTGCGCGACGACTGCGCCGAGCGCGGTTTCGTGCGGCACCGCAATCGGATCGAGGCCCAGGATTTCCCGCGCTGCCGAGCGCCCGGCGATCATCCCACAGGCCGACGCCTCGACGTAGCCCTCCGCGCCCGTCACTTGCCCCGCGAACCACACCTTCGGATGCGCGCGCAGCCGCAATTGGGCGTCGAGCAGGCGAGGGCTGTCGATGAACGTGTTGCGATGCATGACGCCGAGCCGCAGCCATTCGGCGTTCTCGAGACCCGGAAGCTTTCCGAAGGCCTCCTTTTGCGCAGGCCATGACAATCGCGTTTGAAAGCCGACGAGGTTGAGCGCCGTACCGCTCGCGTTCTCTTTGCGCAGCTGCACGACCGCATATGGCACTTTGCCGGTGCGTGGATCGGGAAGGCCGACCGGTTTGAGCGGGCCGTATCGCAGCACGTCGTCGCCGCGGTCCGCCATCTCTTCGATCGGCAGGCAGCCCTCGAAATACGGAATCTTACCCTCGCCGCGATCCAGCTCGAACTCCTTGGGTTCGTGGCGCGGCAGCGTTCGAAGATCCTCGACGAAACGAAGATAGGTTTCGCGATCGAGCGGAATGTTGAGATAATCCTCGCCGCCGCCTTTGTCGTAGCGCGATTTCCGGTACATCCTCGACTCGTCGATCGAATCCGCCGAAACGATCGGCGCCGCTGCGTCGTAATAGTGCAGCCGTTCGCTGCCGACGAGACGATCGATCGCATCCGCCAGATCCGCGCCGGGGAGCGGTCCGCATGCGATGACGGCATGGCGGTCACGCGGAATCTCATGCACTTCCTCACGGCGCACGGTGATGCGCGAATGCGCCGAAATGCGCGCTTCGACGTCCGCGCTGAACCGCTCGCGATCGACCGCGAGCGCGCCGCCCGCGGGAACGGCGTTCGCGCGCGCCGCTTCGACGATCACCGAGCCGCAGCGCGCCAGCTCCTCTTTGAGCAATCCCACGGCGTTCTCCAGCGCCGCGCCGCGCATCGAATTGCTGCACACTAATTCGGCCAGGCTGTCCGTGCGGTGCGCGGGTGACCGGCGGTGCGGACGCATCTCGTACAGCTCCACGTCGACACCGTAGCGCGCGGCTTGCCAAGCGGCTTCGCAGCCGGCGAGACCACCACCGATGACGATCAGCGCGTCTTTAGACGGGGACATGCTCCAAATCGGACTCGACCTCGTCCGCCGACACCGCCGCCTTACCCTCGATCGCCTCTCCTGAGGCGTCGTGCTTGCCGAACATCGATAGATCGTGCTGGCGATCGGCGGAGCACTCGTAGTGCACTGTGCCGCCGCGACGCGTCTTGGCGACGACATACGCGCCGCAAATGGGGCACGGCTCGGGCATGACGCGGTCCCACGAGACGAAATCGCACGCCGGATAATTCGCGCAACCGTAAAAGATCCGGCCTTTGCGTGACTTGCGCTCCACGATCTTGCCGCCGTCCTTGGGGCAGATCGCGCCGGTTTCTTTGAGGATCGGGCGTGTGGTCTTGCATTCCGGATAGCCGGTGCATGAAATGAAGCGCCCGAAACGCCCCGTCTTGATCACCATCGGCCGGCCGCAGTTCGGGCATATTTCGTCGGTCGGCTCATCGCGAATCTCGAGTTTGGGCAGCTTTTTCTCGGCCTCTTCGAGCTTTTGCTGAAAGTTCACGTAGAAGTCTTCCAGCAGCTTGCGGCTCGGTTCCCAGTCGCCGTTGCTTTCCTCGACCTTGTCGAGACGCCGTTCCATCGTTGCCGTGAAGTTCACGTCGACGATATCCGGGAAATGCTCGACCAGAAGGTCGTTGACCGCGAACCCGATGTCGGTCGGATGGAAGCGGCGATCGCGTTGCTCGACGTAGCCGCGGGCCTGGATCGTCTCGACGATCGTGCTGTAGGTGGACGGCCGTCCGATGCCGTTCTCTTCGAGCGCCCGCACCAGCGTTGCTTCGGTGTATCGCGGCGGCGGTTCGGTGAAATGCTGCTTCGGCTCGATTCCGCGCAGATCGAGCGCTTGATTTTGAGCGAGCGCCGGGAGCATGACGCGCTGCTTTGCGACCTTTCCGTCTCTGGACGGTTTCGGCGCCGCATTTTGCTCGTCGCTGCTTTCCTCATAAACAGCCGTGAAGCCCGGAAATTTCAGGACGCTTCCGGTCGCCCGGAATAGATAGGTGTGCCCGCCGCCTTTGGCTTCGCAATCGACGGTCGTCTGGTCGTAGACCGCGGCCGCCATTTGCGAGGCGACGAAGCGCTCCCATATCAGCGTGTACAGCCGCAGCTCGTCGCGCTTGAGGAATTGTGACATCCGCTCCGGCGTGTGCTCGACGGACGTGGGCCGAATGGCTTCGTGAGCGTCTTGTGCGCCCTCACGCAAGCGATGCGTCCGAACCGGCCCTACGTAATCGTGACCGTAGGTCTTCCCGACGTACGCTTGAGCTTGCTCGCGGGCGGCGTCGGAGATGCGCGTCGAGTCGGTCCGCATGTACGTGATGAGACCCACGGTGCCTTCGGCGCCGAGGTCGACGCCCTCATACAGCGCCTGTGCGAGCTGCATGACACGCCGGACTCGAATGCGCAGGCGCCGCGATGCTTCCTGCTGCAGGGTCGAGGTCGTAAATGGCGGTGCCGGATTGCGGCGCTGCTCGCGCTGCTTGATGCTCGCAGCGCGCCAGGCAGCCGGCCGCACGTGGCCGGCAATCTCGTCGGCCGCGGCGCGGTCGCCGATCTCGAGCTTCTCGCCGTCGCGCGAGTGGAACTCGGCCGGAAAGGCGGTTTCGGCACCGTGCGGCGCCAGCTGAGCCGTGATCGACCAGTACTCCTTGGGAACGAACGCTTGGATTTCGCGCTCGCGGTCGACGACCAGCCGCACCGCGACCGATTGCACGCGGCCGGCCGACAGGCCGCTGCGCAATTTCGCCCACAGCAGCGGTGAGATCTTGTAGCCTACGAGCCGGTCCAGGATGCGCCGTGCTTGCTGAGCATTTACAAGCGATAGATCGATCGGATGCGGGTGCTTGAGCGCCGCCAGCGTCGCGTCTTTCGTGATTTCGTGCAGCTCGATGCGCTTGGGTGACGGCAGCTTCAGCAGCTCCGCAAGGTGCCACGCAATCGATTCGCCTTCGCGATCGGGGTCGGTCGCGAGATAGACGTCGCTGGCGGTCCGAGCCGCGGAGCGCAGCTCTTTTATGATCTCTCCCTTGCCTTTGATCGTGAGATATTTCGGCACGAACCCGTGCTCGACGTCGACGCCCAGCGTGCTCTTTGGAAGATCGCGTACGTGTCCCACCGAGGCTTTAACGGCGTAACGCCCCGGGAGAAACTTCTTGATCGTTCGTGCTTTGGTCGGCGACTCTACGATGATGAGTGGCCTCGCCAAGCTTACCTCCCACAGATGCCGGAGCGTACCCGCCCCGAAAAAAACGCCCTCAGTATAGCGCCCGGGTCAAGAGGGTGTCGAGGAACCCACGCACAGAGCGCCCCGCAAATGACAAAAGTTGCATAAAATCTCGCTCCGGTGTACGATGCAAGCAACTGTGTCACTGCTTGCTGCAGTCGGCACAACCTTTTCCGATTCGGAGGAGTAATGGACGAACCAATGATGGGCGAAATGGCGCCCGCTCCGGCGCGTAAGAAACGCCGCCGGAAGAAGGCAGCCGGAGCCGCCGGCGGCCGCAAGAAATCCCGCAAGGGCGGACGCAAGAAGTCCGCGGGCCGCAAGGGCGGACGCAAAAAGGGCGGGCGCCGTAAGAAGGGCGGACGCAAGAAGAAAGCCGGTGGACGCAAGAAGAAAGGCGGCCGCAAGAAGAGTGGCCGCAAGAAGAGTGGCCGCAAGAAGGCCGGCCGCAGGGGCGGGCGCCGCAAGAAGAAGTAGCGCGCAAACCTCTTCGAGTAAAAGCAGAGCGATTCGTCAGAATCGCTCTCTTTTTATACTGCTACCGCATCCGCCGAAGATGCGACGTCGGGTGCTTTACCGCCGTGTTCCTCGACCCAATGACACGCGGCGAAATGACCGTTGCCGTAATCGCGGAATGCCGGCACGTCGACTTTGCAGCGGTCGAACGCGACCGGGCAGCGCGTGTGGAATCGGCAGCCCGGCGGCGGGCTCACGGGCGAGGGGATATCGCCCTTCAGGACGATGCGCTTGCGGCGGCGCTCCACGGCCGGATCGGGAATCGGCACCGCCGAGAGCAGGGACTGCGTGTACGGGTGCAGCGGGTTTTGGTACAGTTCGTCGCGATCGCCGAGCTCCACGATCTTGCCGACGTACATCACGGCGACGCGGGTCGCAATATGCCGGACCACCGACAGATCGTGCGCGATGAACAGGTACGTAAGACCTAATTTCGCCTGCAGATCTTCGAGCAAATTGATGACTTGCGCCTGAATCGAGACGTCGAGGGCTGAGACGGGCTCATCCGCCACGATGAACTTTGGATCGACGGCCAGCGCTCGCGCGACGCCGACGCGCTGGCGTTGGCCGCCCGAGAACTCGTGGGGGTATCGATTGGCGTGATAGGGCTGCAGCCCCACCATCTTCAGCAGCTCTTGGCAGCGCTCTTCGGCCGCCTTTCCCCGCGCGATCTTGTGAATCTCCAGCGGCTCGGTAATGATGTCGCCGACCGTCATGCGCGGATTGAGGCTCGCATACGGGTCTTGGAAGATGATCTGCATCTCCTTGCGCAACGCGCGCAGCTCGGAGCCGGCGAGCTTCGTGATATCGCGGCCGCGAAAGACGATCGTGCCTCCCGTCGCCGGCGTCAGGCGCAAGATGACGCGGCCCGCCGTCGTCTTTCCCGAGCCGGACTCGCCGACCAACCCCAGCGTTTCGCCTTGGCGAATCGTCAAATCGACGCCGTCGACCGCCCGCACGTCCGCGACGTGCCGCGAAAAGACGCCCGCGTTGATCGGGAAATACTTGACGAGATTGCGAACGACGACGAGGTCGCTCTTGCCGTTCGCCGCCGCGGGCGCCGCGCTCACGTCGCCGTTCCGTGCGCGTGGGCGACGGCGGTGGCGGCAACGGCCGGCGCCGTCTCGACCGGAAGCGTTCGGTAACCCTCGGTACGGCGGTCGTACAGAACGCACCGCGCGACGTGCCCCGCGCCGAAATCAAAGAGCGGGATCGGCTCGTCGCACACGGGCATGCGATAGCGGCAGCGCGGCGCAAACGAGCATCCCGTCGGCAACCGCAGCAGGTTGGGCGGTTGGCCTTCGATCGGAACGAGGCGCTTGTGCTCGGCGTCGTCGAGACGCGGCAGCGACTCCAGCAGCCCGATGGTGTACGGCATCTTCGGCGCCGTGAAAATCTGCTCGGCGGTTCCGTATTCGACCATGTCGCCGGCGTACATGACGAGCACGTTCTTACAGGTTTCGGCGATCACGCCCAGGTCGTGCGTAATCAAGACGATCGCCATCCCGAGCCGCTGCTGCATCTCGTTCATCAGCTCGAGGATCTGCGCCTGAATCGTCACGTCCAGGGCCGTCGTGGGCTCGTCGGCGATGAGCAGCTCGGGATCGCAGGACAAGGCCATTGCGATCATGACGCGCTGGCGCATGCCGCCGGAGAATTGGTGCGGATAATCCTTTACGCGCTTTTCCGCCAGCGGGATGCGGACGAGGCGCAGCATGTCCACGGCCTTGTCCCAGGCTTCCCTCTTCGAGCACTTCATGTGCAGCTGCACCGCTTCGGCAATCTGCTCGCCGACCGTCAGCACGGGATTGAGCGACGTCATCGGATCTTGGAAGATCATCGCGATGTCTTTACCGCGGATGCGCCGCATCTCGGATTCGCTCTTCTTCAGCAGGTTCTCGCCCTTGAAAATGACCTCGCCGCCGTCGATGTGGCCGGGCGGCGATGGAACGAGACGCATGATCGTCAAGGCGCTGACGGACTTGCCGCTGCCGGACTCGCCCACGATACCGAGCGTCGAGCCCTTCTCGATGGCGTACGAAAGGCCGTTAACGGCACGCACCACGCCGTCCTCGGTCTTGAAGCTGACGCGAAGGTTCTTGACTTCTAAGAGCAAGTTTTCAGATGCCCGTCAAGGACAGTAACGTACCGAAGATGATAAACGTCACGGCAACGTAGGTCGTGAAGCGAGCCATCTGCGCATCGCCGCCCAAGCGGCCGCGATACGCGCTCTCCATCCGGCCGCCGATCGTGCCGGAGAGGCCCTCCTGTTTGGTCGTCTGCAGCGCCAGCATGATGATGAGCAAGATCGCCGACGCGACGAAGATGCCGGCAAAGATGTGCGTCAGCCACGGTGCATTGATCGCGAGCGGGCTGCGGCTGGGGTTCAGCTCGTGCTGCAGCTGCTGCACGACCTGCGGGCTGAGCGTCGCCGAAGCGGTCGCGCTTTTGACAGGCGGCACCGCCGCCGCGAGAACGGGAAACACGGCGACTCCCATTAGACGGGGGCCGGAGACCCGCCTGTAGAGGTTTAGACGGGGGCCGGATCGCGGCGCGCGTTGCGCACGCGGTCGGCGACGGCCTCGGCCGACAGGCCGACTTGAGCCCGTTGCTTCGCTTGCGAGTTTTGCTGCACGAGCAGATTCGGGCAGCCAACCCGCTCCACGCTCGTCCGAATGCGCCGGTCGTTGAGCAGCTCCGTGACCGCGGAGCCGAAGCCGCCGTCCAAGCTATGCTCTTCCAGCGTGATGAGCCGGTCGTGCGTGAGCGCAAGCTCGCACAGGAGCGTTTCGTCGAGCGGCTTCGCAAAGCGAGCGTTGACGACGGTCGGCAAGGCGTCGTCTGCTGCGGCCAGCAGAGCGCTTGCGTCCAGCGCGACGTCGACGGTGTTGCCCAGCGCGAGCAGGGCGACCCCGCTGCCTTCCTGCAGCACCTCTGCCTTGCCGTGCTCGATCGGTGCGAGCGGCGAAAGATGCTTTCCGCTCGTGCTGCCGCGCGGATACCGGATCGCAGCCGGTTTGCCGAGCGACAGCGCGTGCGCCAGCATCGGGAGCAGCTCGTCTTCGTTGCGCGGCGCCATCACGACGAAGTTCGGAAGCGTCCGCAGGTACGCGATGTCGTAGAGCCCCATGTGCGTGGGACCGTCGTCGCCGACGAATCCCGCACGATCGATGCAAAAGACCACGGGGAGGCTTTGCACGACGACGTCGTGGACGATCTGGTCGTACGCGCGCTGCAAGAAGGTCGAGTAGATCGCGACCACCGGGCGGAACCCCGACGTTGCGGCCCCGGCGGCGAAGCAGACGGCGTGCGCTTCCGCGATGCCGACGTCGAAATACCGGCTCGGAAAGCGCTTTGCGAATTTTGCCAGCTGCGTGCCGTCGGGCATCGCGGCCGTGATGCCGATGATGCGCTCGTCGCGTTCCGCAAGGGTGATGAGGGCATCGGCAAACGCTTCGGAATGCGATTTCCGCGCGCCGGCTTTCTTCTCGATCTTGCCGTTCTCGACGTCGAACGCGCCGCAGCCGTGGAACGTGCGCGAATCGAGCTCGGCGGGGTCGTAGCCCTTGCCTTTGACGGTCTTGACGTGCAGCAGGACGGGGCCTTTGACTCTTCGCGCGTTGGATATGACATCGACCAGCGTTTGGTAGTCGTGACCGTCGATCGGGCCAAGATAGCGGAAGCCCATCTCTTCGAAGATGACGCCGGCTTTGTTCTCCGGCTGCCAGAAGCGCATCGTTGCCACTTCACTCGTCGTGATCGCGCGGCCGACCGTCCCGCCGAAGGGAATCCGGCCCAGAACGTGCTTGACCTTTTCACGCGCCGTGTTGTAAAGCGGCTTGGATCGGAGCACGCCGAGATACCGTGCGATCGCGCCGACGTTGGGCGCGATCGACATCTCGTTGTCGTTCAAAATGACGATAAAGTTCGACTTCAGCTGGCCGGCGTTGTTGATGGCCTCGTATGCCAGGCCTCCCGTCAGCGCGCCGTCACCGACGACGGCGACGACGGTATGGTCCTCCCCCGCGAGGTCGCGCGCTTGCACCATCCCGAGCGCCGCGGAGGCAGCCGTCGATGCGTGACCGGCGCCGAATACGTCGTAGACCGACTCGCTGCGCATCGCAAAGCCGGAGATGCCGCCGCCTTGGCGCAGGGTCGCGAAGCGATCGCGCCGCCCTGTGAGCAGCTTATGGACGTAGCTCTGATGGCTCACGTCCCACACGATCTTGTCTTTGGGCAGATCGAGGACGGTGTGCAGCGCCAGGGTCAGCTCGACCACGCCGAGATTGGGCGCGAGATGCCCGCCGGTTTTCGAGCAAACGTCGACGAGCGTTCGGCGAATCTCACGAGCCAGCTCGTCGATCTCCTCGCGCTTTAGTTTCTTGATGTCAGCCGGTTTCTCGATGCGTTCGAGGATCATGGGCGCCCCTTTTCGAGTCTTCCCCTCGCTTACCCGTTCCGAGGCCGCATGGCGCCCTCCGCCGTAAACCACCCCGCAATGGCCTCCCCTGAGCCGTCGAACCTCACCGGCGAAGAGCGCTTGGTGGCGATCTTGGCTTCGAGCCGCCCGTCCCGGGCCCGGCGAGTGCTTCGCGACGTCGCCCGCACCGTTTCGACGGTATGCAATCCGTTCGTCGTCCCCCTCGTGCTCTTTGTCTTGCTCTGCGCGGGAACCGCGCAATCCGTCGGCCAGTTTTGGCTGTGGCTCTTGGTGTGCGCGGCATTCACCTCGGTCGGCCCGATGCTGTTCCTCTTTTGGCTGTACGCGACCGAACGGGTGAGCGACTTGGACATGTCGGAACGCGACGAGCGCCAAGCCGTCTTCACGGTGTTCGTGATCTTCTACGCCGTGGCAACCGTCTTGCTCTGGGCGATGCATGCGCCGGCGGTCTTGACGGCCTCCATGGCCGCGTACACCGTGGCAGCTATCGTGGTTCAGCAGATCACGCGCTACTGGAAAATCAGCACGCACGCGCTGGGCATCACCGCACCGCTCGTGGCGCTGACGTACCTCTACGGCGAAGCGCCACTGCCGTTCTTGGTGCTCATTCCGCTGGTAGGCTGGTCTCGCGTCTATCTTCGGTCGCACACGATTCTTCAGGTGCTCGCCGGAGTCGGCCTAGGTAGTTTGTCCGTGGCGGTGTTCTTCAAGCTCTTCCACGTGGGCTAGCACAGAGCCGAGCGCGCGCGCCGCAGCCACGATGCGGAGGTTTCGCCGTCGCGCGGCGGATAAAACACGAAACCGCGTTCGCGCAACGCCTCGTACAGCGCCGCGTCGTCGGGATGTGCCGCGAGCAGCGCGTCGATCTCCGCGACGACGCGGCGGCGCTCTTGCGGCGTCGCCTCGTCGCGAAACGCGCGCAGGGCGTCCTCGACGCATGCGTATCGCAGGTCGTAGTCTTGGTGGAGATACGAACGGAAGAGCGCGGCGAGCGGTGAGTTCATGACGGAAACGCCGTGATGACGGTGTAACCTTGCGGCATTTGCGGACGCCGTTCCAAGATGACCTCCGCGTCGCCGGCCGGTTCGCAGCGTTGACGGTCGTAGCGGAACACCCGACCGATCGTGTGGTCGAAATGCACGTGCAGCGCGAGGTTGCCGCGGCCGGCCGAAATCCATCGCTCGATGCGGCTCTGGTTCTCGGCGAACGCCTCATCGACCGTGGCTTGCGCGGTTGCCGCGTCGTCGAAGGACGAGACGTCATGATGCGTGCGCAGCGCCCGGGCGCGAAGATCTTCGTCGCTCTTACCGACGTGCCGGCGCAGGGTGTGGCCGTCGACCCCTTCGATGCCGGCCAAATCGAGGCTGGGAAGTGGCCGCACGCCCTGGGCCAGCTCGATGCGGTCCGCGCGTGCGAGCGAGAGCACCGGCGAGGGCGCCGCCGGCAGACATGCCTTGAAACCGGCGTCGCTCACGACGCCGCTTACGCCGAAAATACCCTCGAGTGACACCCGCTACTGATAGCGGGTGCGCGTTACGTCGAGATTGCCGATTCGCGGCCGCCGATGACGACCGGTTCTTCTTCTCCCAGCAGCGCGCGGACGGACGCGGTGAACGACGCGGGATCGCCCGTCGTCACGTACCACGTCGCGCCGCCTCCCGCTCCGATGTGGTGTTCTTCGACGAACCGAACGGCAGCCTCGGCTTGCGCGATCGCAGGATCGAGCCGCACCACCTCCGGGCCGAGGACCGCAGCAAAGTGCGCGTCCAAGATCGGGTAGTGCGTGCAGCCGTAGATCAGCACGTCCAGATCGCGCGGCAACGGCGCACACGCTTCCTCGACCGCCGCCCGCACGGCTGGGCCGTTGTAGCGCCCCGCTTCAACGAGCGGGACGAGCGCCGGCGCAGGGACTTCGTCGACGTGCGCACCGTGGATGCGTTCGCGCAGGGCGCGACCGTACGCACCGCTTTTCGCCGTCACCGTCGTCGCGATCACGCCAATGCGCCGGGCGCCGAGCGCCGCCGCCGCTTCCGCAGCATTTTCAATGAGATTCAGGATTGGAGCGCCGGCCGGCCAGCCGCGCTCCATCGCAATCGCGCACGACGTGTTGCACGCGACGACGATCGGACTCGCGCCGCGCTCGTTGAGATAGCCGATGTTGCTCTCGAGAAAGCGCTGCAGCTCTTGCGGAGCACGGTCGCCGTACGGAACGTGGGCTTGATCCGCGAGATATAGGACGTCGTGCTCGGGAAGCCGCCGCAGCAGCTGGCGCACGACGGTGAGCCCGCCGAGGCCGGAGTCGAAAACGCCCAGCATCTTACTGCTGATCGGAGACGGCGCTGGACGGCTGTCCGGCGTAGTCCTGGATGCCGTCGGCGATGCCGAGCGCGATCTCCTGCCGAAACGCCGGCGAGCGAAGCTTGGCCGCGTCGCCGGGGTTCGAAAGGAACGCGGTTTCGATCAGCGTTGCGGGCATCGTCGTCCTTCGAATGACGTAGAACCGTTCCCGGACGACGCCGTCGTCCTTCGTTCCAAGCATGGACACGAGCCGGTGCTGGATCGCTTCAGCCAACGGTTTGTCCTGCGGCTTATACCAATACGAGGTCGTGCCGTTCGGGATCGGCGACGTGCTGGCGTTCCCATGAATCGAAACGAACAGGCGTGCGCCCGCATCGTTTGCGACGTCGACGCGCGCTTGCAGCTCGTCCACGTCGGAGGCATAAGGTCCGTAGACGTCGCGATCGGTGGTGCGCGTCATCTTCACGATCCAGCCGCGCGCGACGAGCAGCGTTCGCAAGCGCAGCGCGATGTCGAGGGTGAGGTCCTTTTCGATCAAGCCGTTGTGCATGGCGCCGAAATCGGTGCCGCCGTGACCGGGGTCGATCACGATCAGACGCGGATTCGATCCGGGCGGCGGGATGACGCCGGGCGGCGGCGCGGCGGGCCCGGGCGTCGCGGTCGGCGCGACGGCAACGTTCTCGCCGCCGGTTTGCCCGGTGCCGACCTGCGCGACGAAATCCTGCCCGTCATCGACGTCCGCGACGGTGATCGTAACGCCGCTCGCGTCCGGGATGACGTCGATGCGCCGGTTTGGTGTCGTCGTCAGCGCGAGACGCACCGTCGGCACCGCCGTTCCCGGCAGCTGATTCATCCGGTAGGACGGCACGAACGGAACGGGCGAGAGCCTGTCCTGCGGCTCGAACGTCATCGTCGCGCCCGAGAAGTCAATGTAGAAGCGATTGAATCCCAAGCGGTGCCATTCAAACGAAATCCCCGGCGTTGCCGCGATGTGGATCAGCAGCGCGTCCGGCGCCGGATTCTCGACGTCGAGCGCCGTCACGAACCGCACGGTGCTCGAGGGTGATGCGGCGGCGGGCACCGGCGTCGCCGCTGCGGCGGCCTCGGACGAGACGAGCGGCGCCGGCGACACCGTCGGTGCAAACGTCGGCGGCGCGGCGGCAACGATGCGCGGTGCCGTGCCGGCGGCTGCGGCCGGCGCTGCCGCCGGCGCGGCTACGGGTGCGGCGGCGAGGACGGCCTTCGTCGTCCCGCTGCTTGGAATCGGCTCTCCCGCGATAAGGACGCCCTTCGGCGCAAAAGCGAGCGAGATCGAATCGGCGTCGTGCGAGGGCAAGAGCCTCCGAGCCGCATCCCGTGCGAGCTCGAACGTAATCGCGGTCGACGGATTGCGCAGGTCGCCGCCGACGCTCACGTCGACGCGTCTGACGCCGGGCATGTCCATCACGCGCGAGGGTTCGAGCGTCGACGCCGTGCCGTGGAAAAGCAGCGTCAGCTTGCCGGGCGAATCAGCGGTCGTCGTATAACGCAGCAGCGTCGCCCCCCGCAGCGTCACGATCGTCTCTCGTCCGTCGACGCGCGCATCCAAAGCGCCGATTTGCGGCTGCAAGACGTACTCGCCGCCTTGTAAGACGGGTCTAACGTAGAGCGCGCGCGCCAGCGTCAAGAACGGGAGATAGACGTCGTTGCCGTCGATGTAGGCGTGCAGCGGAATCTCTTCGTTGCCCGCGCTCGTTTGGAACTCGGGGACCCCCAGCGTGAACGTCAACGTTCGCCGGTCGGCCGTCGTCACGATCACGTAGCGGGCTCCGGGAACCCACGATAGCGTTGCGCCGACGCGAGCGAGGAAGCGCTGCAGCCCCGGATCGCTTCCCCGAACGGCGATCTCGTCGTCAACGCGATCGGCGCGCGCGAAGATCAGGCGCGTTCCGGCGAACCAGAACGACGGGATCGGTTGGGTCGTTTGCGCGATAACCGGCGCGCGCCCTTCGCCCAAGAGCGCAAGCAGAAAGAGCAGCGCGAGAAGCGCGGCGCTACCAGCTCGAACGCGAGAGCGGTTCATCAAGCTCGAGGTGTCCTCCGGGAAGCGTGGCAACTTTAGAGCCGTCGACGCGAATCGCCACCGCGTCGATGCCCTTCAGGCCGGTGAGCGTCCACACCAGCGCTTTGAACATTCCGCCTTCATCGAAGCTTCCACCGCCGAACTTGTCGACGTCGGGAGACAGATCGACGATGGCAGTGCGACCGTTGAAATCGAGATTCAGGAGATGCGTTCCGGCGGGGAAACGAATCGCCTGAACGTTTTGCGGCGGGCCAGCAACCGCTTGCGTCGCGGCGTAGAAGGCGACGCTTTTACGGTCGCGCGCGGGCCCGAGCGAAACCTGGTACGGAACTTCGGTCTTTCCGTCGATTGCCGTGTAGTACACGGTAACCGTGGCACCTGAGACCTGGCTGGGGCGATAGCTGAAATAATACCAGCCCGCCGCGACCGCAATCCCGAAGATGATGAGAAGCGCGATGCCGCGCAAGAATTTCAGAAGAGCCGCCTCCCGAGAGCGAGCGACGGAACTCGTTCTTCTCTACGCCGTCGGCTGCAGCCTGTGCGCTTCCGATAAGATTTCGCCTAGCCGGCCCGCCGCAAGCTCGGGACTGCTGAGCACGGGCTTCGGAAGATCGCGTGGAAGCTTCGCAGCGAGCGGCGACATGCTGACCTGCGCGAGCAGCACGACGTCCACGCGATCCATCAATGCGGGCAGTGCTGCGAGCAGGATGCGGTCGTGCGCGTCGCGGTCGCCGCGTCGCAGCGCATCCATCGCTTCCGGATGCAAGCTCGGCACGATTTCGATCGACGCCTTCGCGCGTGCCGCCGCTTCGGTCAGCAGCACGCGCTGCTGTTCCAGGCCCGCTTCAACCGTCGCAAGCACGCCGATGCGTCCTCCGAGCGCGATCGCCTTCTCGACCATCATCTGATCGACCGCCATGATCGGCAGGCCCGGAAACCGCCGCTGCATCTCCGGCACCGCCGGCGAGTACGCGGTGCAGGTCAGCAGCACGGCGTCGGCGCCCGCGCGCCGCAAGAGGCCGATGACGGTCGACATGCGATCGAGCGTCTCCGGTACGAGCCCTCCTAGCCGCTCCGCCTCCGAAAGCAATCCCTCGTCCAGGACGTTCAGCACGCGCACGTCCGGTAACCGCCGCGACAGCACGTTCTGCATCGGCGCCATCGCCGGCTGCACGGCATGAACCAGTCCGACGGTCTTCATACCGCGGGCAGCGTCATGACGTTATGCAGAAAGTCATAGCAGTAGCCTGCGCAGCGCTCGCTATCCGGAAATTGCTTGCACTCGACGGAGATCCAGCCGTCGTAGTCCATCACCTTGAGCGTTTCGAAAATGTCGACCCAGTTGAAGACGCCCATACCGGGCGGAAGCCGATTGGCGTCGCTGACCTGCACGAAGGTCATGTAGCCGCTCTTCATTCCGAAGGCCAGCGCGGCGGGAATGCTCTTTTCCACCAAGCCCTGGTGATGGATGTCGGCTTCGAACGTCAGATTATCCGTCCGGAATGACTTGATGAACTCCACGGTCTCCGCAAGCGAGTTGAGCGTGTCGAGGTTGTAAGGATGCTGCGGTTCCAGCACGATGCGGACGTTGCGCTCCTTGGCATACGGCAGCAGCTCCTCGAGGGCCGTGCGAAACCACCCTAATCCCGTCTCCTTCTGCGGCGCCCACTTGGCTTGACCGCGAAAACGCCCGATGCTCGAGTCGACGTGATAAAGAGCCGCGAGGTCGATTACCTTTTTGTAACGCTCGATTGCAGCTTTTCGCTTGGCGGCCTCCGGCGACATGAAATACATGTTTTCAGACTCGCCGATCACGCCGCTGGACACGGCGCAGATGACGAGGCCCGCATCGGCGACCTTTCTCCCGAACTCCGTTGCATCAAATGCGGCGGGATCGCGCGTCTGAAGCTCGACTCCGTCGTAACCGAGCTTCTTCAACTTCTCGAGAATGGGACCGGGCTCGCCGATCCAGGCCATCGGCATGCGCGCGACTTCAGGAGTTGCGATGGTATAGGCTAATTTCATGGTAATGGCGCTCCGACCCATAATCCGGATGCTCGTAACGACGTCATACCGTAATGCCGGGTTTGACCAGATCGAACGTCGTGAGATCGTCGAAATCTTCGCTCAGGCGCGCCGTCAGCGCGCAACGCAGCGGTTCAAGCTCGCGGACGTGAGAGCCGTCGAAGCTGCAGCAGCGGTCGTGCCCGAAGATGACGACGTTATCGGGATTGGATGCTGCGCGCTCGCGCACGCGCCGGATCGCGTCCAGGCTGCGCGCGAGATCGAGCGTCATGTCGACGCGCTCGGAGCAGAGCTCGGCGGAATTTTTGATCGCGTCGCCCGTATAGATGTACTCGCCGCGCTCACCTCGAGCGGCGAAGCCCATGTGGCCGGGCGTATGGCCGGGCGTTGCGATGGCTTCGAGGCCCGGCAAGAACTCGTCGCCGCCCTCGAGCCTCGTAACGGTCTTCATCGAGAGCAGCTTCTCGACGTGCAGCTCGGCGATCGGAAATGCACCGGGTTCTTGCGCCGCGGCCCACTCCAGCTCGGTTCGCCCGACGAAGATTCGCGCCCGCGGAAAGAGCGGAAAATTCATGCAATGATCCCAGTGACAGTGCGAGATCGCGATCGCATCTATCTCGTCCGGCCGCAAGCCACGCTCTTCCAGGCGCGCTCTGAGGAGGTCGCGGTGCATGTAGTGGCCGGTGTCGATCAGCACGTTCTGGTTCGCGCTGCGCAAGAGAGCGACGGTGCTCCATCCCAGCCCGCCGTGATACACGCTCTTGCCCGGATAACCTTGCATCAGGATATGAAGCTCGTACATTTCCACCGCGTTTGGCAGGCCCTCGCGCCGTTCCCCCGTTTAACGCACGGCGGGCCCGCTTGCCTCGGCCGCACAACCGAATGGAAAATCCCGTTGTTCTGAGGAACATGATCCGCTCTATCAGCGGCTGGCGTGACGTTGCCGAAGCCGCGCGCGAAAGCATCTTCCGCACCCGGGCCGCGCCGGGGTCGCGGCGGGCGCCGCAGCGCTTCGCGGATCAGATGCGCGCCTGCCTGGAAGGCCGCGGCGGCGAGGTCGCCGCGCGAGCACGCGCCGTAGCGCTCGGAAAACAATATTTGGCACTCGACGATGAAGGGCGCGAGCAGTTTTTCAAAACTCTCGGAACGTTCGACGTCGACGAACCGCTCGTCGAAGCAGCGCTGGCTTCATTCCGCGAGGCTCGCGATCCGGACGAGCGCTTTACGGCTGCGGCCGAATTGCGGAAGGCGCTGCACGCACCCTGGGTGCAGCTGCTCACGCAGTTCAACAGCATTCCGGGCGGCGTGAAGTTCCTCGTCGACATGCGCGCCGATCTCCTGCGCATCGTCGATCGAGATCCGGTATTCCGGCGCATCGACGCGAGCTTGGTCGAGATCTTGCGCTCGTGGTTCGACATCGGTTTTCTCGAGCTTCGGGAGATCACGTGGGATGCTCCGGCGGCATTTCTCGAGCGGCTCGCACGATATGAGGCGGTGCACGAAGTTCGCAATTGGCTCGACCTGAAATATCGCTTGGGAGGCGATCGCCGCTGCTTCGCTTTCTTGCACCCGGCCATGCCGGACGAGCCGTTGATCTTCGTTGAGGTCGCCTTGACGAACGAGCTCAGCTCCGACATCGCAGGTCTGCTCGACCGGCGCGCTCGTCCGCTCGAGGGCGACCCGACGGTCGCGATCTTCTACTCGATCTCGAACTGCCAGAAAGGCTTGCGCGGGATTTCGTTCGGTAACGCACTCATCAAACGCGTCGCCGACAGGCTCGCCGGCCAATTCCGCTCGCTGCGCACCTTCGCGACGCTCTCGCCGATTCCGGGCTTCATGCCGTGGCTGCAAGGACGTCTCCAAGAAGACACGGACGGTATTGCCGCGGCTCTGGCCCGGCGCAGCTGGTACAAGGAACCGCAGACCGCCGACTCGCTGCGCCAGCCCCTGATGCGCCTGTGCGCGCATTATCTAGCGCGCGTCAAGCGCGAGCGCGGGAAATTCGCGCGCGATCCCGTCGCCAATTTTCATCTGAGCAACGGTGCGCGGCTGGAACGGATCAATTGGCTGGCCGACACCTCTCCAAAAGGCTTGCGTGAATCCGCCGGCATGATGGCGAACTACGTCTACGTCCTCGATCAGATCGACGACAACCACGAGGCCTACATGACCGAAGGGAAGGTCGCCATGGGATCGGCCGTTCGCGAGTTGCTGCGCGGGCAGCGTTGAACGACGAGCACAAACGCGCGGTCGGCTTCGCTGCGGTCGATCGTTTTGTGACGGACGGCATGCGCTGCATCGGCCTCGGCACGGGGTCGACGGCGCGTTGGGCGATCGAGCGCGTCGGCGAGCGCGTCGCCGGCGGCTGGCGCGGTGCGGCCGTCGCGACCTCCGATGCGACGGAACGCTTGTGCCGCGAACGCGGCATTCCGGTCGTATCGTTCGGCGAGGGTCCGGCGATCGAGGTAGCGATCGACGGCGCAGACGAAGTCGCACCGGATTTTTCGCTCACAAAAGGCGGCGGCGGCGCGCTCTTCCGGGAAAAAGCCGTCGCGCTCGCGGCGGCGACGTTCGTCGTCATCGTTGACGAAAGCAAGTTGGTGCCGCGCCTCGGCCGTTTCCCGCTTCCCGTCGAAGTCGTGCCGTTCAGCCGGCGATACGTCGAAGGCGAGCTGCGAAAACTCTGCCCGTCGGTCACGTTGCGCATGGACGCGGACGGCCCGTTCGTCACCGACAACGGCAACCACATCATCGACTGTTTTTTTGGGGAAATTGCCGCACCGGCAGCGCTCGACGAAGGCCTGCGGCGCATCCACGGCGTCGTCGCGACCGGCATCTTTACCGGTCTCGCCTCGCACGTGCTGGTTGGTTCGCCGAGCGGCGTACGCGAATTGCAGCAGCGTTAATCTAACTTCAATCTGCCTTTGTGTGCTCTCCCAGAATCGCGCGCGACAATGCTCGTGGACGCGAAAGGAGCGCACGATGAAATTCAACAGCGGTATGGTACGGACGGTCGGAGCAGCCTTCATGGCTGCAGCACTGGCCTTAGGCTCGCTGCCGAAGCCGGCCGCGGCGGATCAGGCGGCGGTCGATCGCAACACGGCGCTCGGCATCGCAGCCGCGATTGCGCTCGGGCTTACCGTGGCAAACGTCACGCATAAGGACGCCGTCGCGAATACGGTCGAAGGCTATACGCCGAACGGCGGGACGGTGTACGGTGACGGGCACGTCGTGCTGCCGAACGGCCAGAGCTACTATCCCGGCAACTATGGGCAGTCGATTGCCTGCAACAACGGCAGCTGCGATATCTCGGGCGGCAGCGGATACGATAACTACGGGCCGAACGGGTACGGCAACTATTACGGCAACTACGGGCCGAACGGGTACGGCAATTATTACGGCAACGGCTACAATGGCAACGATGGCGGCTATCGTTACCCTGCGGGCCACAACCCGGGCGGCGGACGCTAAGGCTCTGAGACGATCTGTCCTTCGGCGTCGAGCCGAAGCCGCCGGCCCCGCCAGGCCACGCCGCGATCGAAATACGCGGCCCCCCAAACCGCGAAGCTAACGAGATCTCGCAACGGGGCGAGGAGCGCCGACGCGGCCTTCGACTGGACACCGAAGGCCGCGTTCGCTTCCGCACGCAGCATGAGACGAAGCGCGACTGCGGTAGCAAGAAGCACGCCGCTGCGACGGCCCGGGGCAATGACCGCGGCCAGCATCGCGAGCGGAACGCCGAACGTAACGACGGAAAACGCGTGTCCGGCCGGGCGCACCGAGCGGATCGTTCGCGACCAGCGCAGCTCGCGCGACCACATGTCCGCGAAATCCGTTTCGTGCACGACGTTCTCGACGACGTAGCGCGAGAGGCGAACCTCCAAACCAAGGCCGCTCACGAGGCACCCGAGCAGGTGATCGTCGGCCACATGGCCGGCGAGCGCGGCAAAGCCCCCGATGCGTTCGAGCACGCTGCGCCGCACCGCGATCGTCGCGCCGAAGGCGTAGCGCAGGGGCTCGATGGCGTTTGCGACCAAGACGGACGGCGCGAACTGCTCGTTGATGAACATGGCGGCGAGAAGTGAGAGAACGTTGCGCGCGCGGCGCCCCGCGTACAAGCACGTGACCGCTCCGACGCGCGCGTCGTCAAACGGCGCGGCGATGGTGCGCAGGTAATCCGGTGAGACGCGCATGTCGGCGTCCGCCAGGACGACGAGCTCTTGCGTGAGCCCCACTGCCATCTGCACCAGGTTCGCGACCTTGGGGTTGCCGGCAACCGCGGCGCCGGCGCCGGTGACGAGACGCGCCCGGTCCGGAAACGCCGCTACCACACGCCGCGCGACCTGCGCCCCCGGATCATCCGGATCGCGTGCTCCGAAGATCAATTCGAAATCCGGATAATCTTGCACGCAAAACGAGCGTAGGTTTTGCTCGAGTTCCTCCTCTTCGCCGCAAAGCGGCTTGAGAACGGCGATGCTCGGAAGCCGCGTGGGCATCTCGTGCCGGCGCCGGCGAAATTGCCGCACCCGCACGAGCGCGAACGCAAGGTATCCGATGCCGGCGGCCGCAGCGGCCGTCGACGCCGCTGAGACGACTTTACGCCGCACCGGGAACGAGCATCGAAAAGGTGATGGGGAATATCTCGGGTTTTCGTACGGCGGTCATCACCGACGCGTCGCACAGCGCAGCAAGCTCGATGCTCCCCAAATCCGGATGAAAATACATCTCCGTGACCCCTTCGGGCAGCTCCCCCAGGAGCGAGCGAACGCGCTCGGCGCTCATTCGGCCGGTGTCGTTGAGGCCGAAGACGGCGTCGTTGTGCGCCACTCCCGCACGGCGCAGCCGCGCGCGCATCAACCCGAGCCACGGCCAGAGCAGCGCGGCGTTGCCGAGCCGCACGGCGAGATCGCGACGGGCGCTGCGCCAGGACGGCCAAAACGGCTCGTACGGCACGCGCACCGCCACCATACCGAACTCCCTTCCGACACGAAGAATCGTCGAAAACACAGTCGGATGGACGTGCATGTGGTTTTGCGCGTTGACGTGATCCAACCGCAAGCCGGTGCGCGCAAACGCTTCGAACTGGGCTCGAATCTCGGCCTCCAGTTGCCGGCGCGCGCGCGGGTCGAAGAAATAGCGAACGCCGGCGGCGACGAGGTTGCTTTCGAACGCGCCGTCGCTGCCGACCAGATCCGGTACTTGCGCCGGCGGCAGCACCGGACGGCCATTGACGACGACAACGTGCAATCCGATCGCCAAAGAAGGCAGCCGGCGGGCACGCGCGATTGCGTCTTCCACCGCCGCGGCCGAAACCATCAGGCTGGCGGTGGTGAGGATGCCCTCGCGATGTGCGCGTTCGATCGCCTCGTTGACGGCGATCGAGAGGCCGAAGTCGTCAGCCGTTACGATCAGCCGGCGCGCGGAGCAAACACCTCTTTCACGTGCGCACCGGCCTGAATGGTGCCGAGGATTCCGCGCGCGATCGAGGGCATGACGCGAGGCCGCAGCAGACGGGGATCGAAGCGCGACATGAGACGGTCGTTCTCATCCAGCGCGGCGCTCAGAAAGACCCTCGCGGACACCGGCGGCAGCTCCCATGGCTGTGTGTTGTTTTCCGCTATCTTGCGATTGCCGATCACGCGATCGAAGAGCGCTCTGACATAACCGATTGCCGTCGCGATCGCCTGCATGAGCTGCCCGCCGTAACCGCGCTGGACGCGTTCGTATGCAATCCAGTTCACGAAGAAGACGATGTGGCGCGCTTCTTCCCACAGGACCCGCGTGAACAGCGAGGTCAGCGATTGGGGAAGAAACTCGAACTCGCTCGCCAACCTGAACGCACCGAAACCAAAGAACGAGTCTAGGCATTCACAGTATCCGAAATGAATGAATGCCGATTCCGTCGGCGAGAGCTGCGGTGGGCGCGCCACGGCTCCCAGACCGTAGCGCTCGTTGAGCGATGCGATCAGGCGCCCATGGCGCTCTTCCTCAAAGCCCTGCAGCAGCACGGCTTCGCGGATCACCGGGTCTTTGATGCCGGCGCCGAATCCTGAGACCATTGCTCCGGCATTCGTCTCAGCTTGCAGCGCCATTTGCCAAAACGGCAGCGCGCGCAGCCGCCGCAGCGACTGCTCGTCGAGCTCCGGCCAGGGCATATCCCGAGGGTCGTACGTCTCGTGGCTTTCAACCAGCGACTTGCAGAAAAGCCGTTTGTGCGCCTCGGAGCCGATCAAGAAGCGGTCCTGCGCCTTGTCAATGGGTAGCACGTCGTTTGTCATCGCCCGAATTGTGGCAGAATACCTGCAGGTGGGTACGTCGGACCTGCTAGGGCTTCGTTTAGGAAGGTTGAACCCAATTTGCGTTCGATTCCCGGCGTGGGCCCAAATGCTTGGAGGCAAATGAGAGATCGGGACGGCGAACTGGCGGCAGCAGACGCATATTGTGCGATGCTGGCGCAGCGCCATTACGAGAATTTCAGCGTCGCTTCAAAGCTGCTTCCCGCACGAACGCGGTTGCACTTGGCGCGCATTTATGCGTACTGCCGCACGACGGACGATCTCGGCGATGAGAGCCGCTCTCAGAAACGCGCGCGCCAGCGCCTGATCCGGTGGCGCTCCGAAGTCGAGGAAATGTTCGCAGGCGGACCCGCCGTCCATCCGGTTCTCATCGCGCTCTCGCAAACCATCGCCGATTTCGCCATGGAAGCGCAACCCTTCTTGGATCTCATCGCGGCAAACGCGCAAGACCAAGAGGTCACATCGTACGAGACCTGGCCCGATCTCATCGGGTATTGCCGCAATTCGGCAGCACCCGTAGGCCGAATGGTGCTTTCCGTTTTCGGCATTTCGAATGCAACGACGCAGCCGCTCTCTGACGACGTCTGCATCGGCTTGCAGCTCGCAAACTTCGCCCAGGACGTCGCACGCGACGCCGCTCTCGGACGCACGTACTTGGTGCAAGCCGACATCCGCGCGCGTGGAACCGCCGGCGCGACCGAGATCATGGTGCAGCGCGCTCGCGAGCTGCTGGCGTCCGGTCGGGCGCTCGAGCGCATGGCGCCGCCTATCCTGCGCCTCCAGCTATCCCTGTATCGCATGGGCGGCCTCGCGATTTGCGATGCGATCGAGCGCATCGCTTATCGAACGGACGTCGAGCGTCCCACCGTCACCAAAGCCGTCAAGCTCGGGCTCTTGCTGCGTGCCGCCGTCGAGTCGCTTCAACAAGCGCGCGACGAACGTCGCGCCGAGACCGCTTAAAGGACGGCGGCGTGCGGCTTCCGGCATACGACTACGATCTTCGAAGCTCGGAAAAATATTGCCACGATCTGGCCCGGAGAGAGGCAAAGAATTTTTACTGGGGCTTTATTTCACTGCCGTACGAGCAGCGTATCGCGATCTACGCGCTCTACTCGTTCGCGCGCCAGCTCGACGACGAAGCCGATGGCCCGAACCGCGGCGAGCTCCCGGAGCGGTTGCAAGTGCACCGCGAACGGATTCACCGCTGCATGCGCGGCGAATGGGACGACCCCATCATGCACGTCCTCACGCAGGTCGTGCAGCGCTATGAAATCCCCGAGTCGGAGCTGCTCGAGCTCGTCGACGGCGTCGAGCTGGATTTCTTCCGAAAACGCTATCGCACGTGGGATGATCTTCAAGGATATTGCCGGCTCGTCGCCTCCGTCGTAGGCCGCATGTGCGTGCGAATCTTCGGTTTCGAAGACCCGATCGCGCTCGTGCATGCCGACGAGCTGGGTCTGGCTTTGCAGCTCACCAACATCTTGCGCGACGTCCGCGAGGATGCAGGTATGGACCGTATTTATTTGCCGCAAGAAGAGCTCGAACGCTTCGATGTGACCGAAAGCCAGCTATTCGACGGGGCCGCCGACGATCGGTGGCGGGCCCTCGTCGCCTTCGAGGCGGCGCGCGCGCGGCAGCTTTTTGCGGGCGGGTATCGCGTCTTGCGGCTGATTCCCCGGCGCGCGGCCATCTGCGTCCACACCATGGCCGGCATTTACGAACGCATTCTGGAGAAGATCGAGCGCGACCCGGATTTCCCGCTGCGCGGCCGAACGTCGCTTTCGCCTTCGGAGAAATTGCTGGTGATGGTCGGGTCTTGGCTGCGACCCGTGTAGCGGTCGTCGGCGGCGGGTTAGCCGGTCTCTCGGCGGCGCTTTCGCTCAAGGAGCGAGGTCACGAGGTCGAGCTCTTCGAACGCACGCGCCTTTTGGGTGGGCGGGCGACGTCGTTTGCCGTCGACGGTCATGAAGTCGACAACGGGCAGCACGTGTTCCTTGCCTGCTGCACGGAGTTCATCGGCTTCGTCGAGCGTCTCGGCATGGGCGATCGCCTGCACTTGCAGGACCGTTTCGAGGTGCTCGTCGTCGGCCAAGGGATTCGCAGCCGCTTGCGCGCGGCGGCGCTTCCGGCGCCGTTTCACCTCGCGTGGTCGCTGCTGCGCTATCGGCCTCTCGCACCCGCGGAGCGTCTCGGCATCGCGCGCGCGCTGCTGCGCATGCGCGGCGGGCGCACCTGGATCGCCGATGAGTCCTTCGCGCGCTGGCTCGCGCGTAACGGCCAAGGCCCGGCAGAAATCCGGGCATTTTGGCAGCCGTTCTTGGTGCCTGCGCTCAACGTGCCGCTCGAGCGGATGCCCGCGAGCGAGGCGGTTTTCGTCTTGCGCACGGCCTTTTTGAGCAGCGGCGGCGCAGCGCGCTTCGGCTGGGCCGGCGTGCCGCTGGCGCGCATCGCGGAAGCGGCGGCTGCGAGGATCGACCTGGTCCACGTGTCGACCCCCGTCGCAAACGTCGGCGTCGAAGGCAGCGGCATCGTGCTCGAGGTCGCGGACGGGCGGCGCACTTTCGACGCCGCCGTGCTCGCGGTGCCGCCGGCGCAGGCGGCGCGGCTCTTGGGAGATCCGCAACGCTTTGGACTCGAAAGCCTCGATGACTACGAGCCGCATGCGATACTCGATATCCACATCTGGCACGATCGCGGTTCGCTTGATTTCGATTTCGCCGCGCTGCTCGACTCGCCCGTGCAATGGATATTTCAAAAGGAATCCGGTTATTTGTGTTGCAGCCTCAGCGCCGCCGATGAATACCTCAAAGCCGCAACCTCGTCGCTCGTCGAGCGAACGTGGCAAGAGCTGCGCGCGGCGCTGCCCGCGTTGCGCGGCGCCGGGATTTTGAACAGCGCGGTGACGCGAAACCCGTTTGCGACGTTCATGCCCAAACCCGGCGTGCGCCGTCCGGATGGGCGCACCAGCGTCTCCAACCTCGTGCTTGCCGGTTCGTGGCTGGAGACCGGCTGGCCGGACACGATGGAATCCGCGGTGCGCAGCGGTCTTGCCGCCGCCGAAAGAATTGCGCTTGGGGGGCGCGGAGCCCGGGACGGAGCGCCTTTCACGTGAGCGACGCCGTCGAGCGCGCCGTCAACTGGCTGCTCGAACGACAGCATCCCGACGGCTGGTGGACGGGCGAGCTCGAGACCAACGTCACGATGACGGCCGAGCACGTCCTGCTCATGCGCTTTCTCGGACTCCCGCTGGACGATATCCGTGACGGCGCGGCGCGGCACATCATGGGCGAGCAGCGCGCCGACGGATCTTGGGCGCTCTATTACGACGGACCGGCGGATTTGAGCACGACGCTCGAAGCCTACGTCGCGCTGAAGGTGCTCGGTATCGATCCGAATCGGGACGAGATGCGCAGAGCGCTTGCGACGATCCGGCGGCTGGGCGGCCTTACCGAGGCCCGCGTCTTTACGAAGATATGGATGGCGATTTTCGGCATTTATCCGTGGGAAGGCGTGCCGTCGCTGCCGCCTGAGATCATCTTCTTCACGCCGTCGATGCCGTTCAATTTGTACGATTTTTCATGCTGGGCGCGCGGCACGATTGCGCCCCTTACGATCGTCGTCTCGCGGCGACCGGTTCGTCCTCTGGGAATCGGCGTGGACGAGATCTACGTCGAGCGAAATCGCGCGTGCGCGCGCCGGATCCCCGGCTCGGGATGGATGTGGTGGCTCGATAAAGCCCTCAAAGCCTATGACGTTCTGCCCGTGCAGCCGCGGCGGGAGGAAGCATACCGGCGCGTCGTGGATTGGATCGTCGAGCGCCAAGAAGCCGACGGCAGCTGGGGCGGCATTCAACCGCCGTGGGTGTACTCGCTCATCGCGCTTTCGGTCGAAGGCTTTTCGCTCGAGCATCCCGTCATGCGAAAGGGGCTAGCCGGGATGCAGCGTTTCGTCATCAACGACGAGCGCGGCTGGCGTTTTCAAGCCTGCATGTCACCCGTCTGGGACGTCGCGTGGGCGATCCGCGCCCTGCGCGCGGCCGGCCTTTCACGCGAGCACCCGGCGCTGCGCCGCGCCGTGCGCTGGATGCTGCGAGAGCAGATCGCAGCCGATCAATGGGGCGATTGGCAAGTGCGCTGCAAAGACGTCCCGAACGGCGGCTGGGCATTCGAATTCGACAACGATATCTATCCGGACATCGACGACACGGCGGTTATCGTATGCTCGCTGCTGGAAGGTGCGGAGCTCGATGCACCGGTGAAGGAAGCAATCGATCGCGCGTGCACGTGGACGCTCGCCATGCGCTCCTCGAACGGCGCGTGGGCCGCATTCGATCGTGACAACACGAGTGAGTTCGTCTATCGCATGCCCTTTGCGGATTTCGGTGCGTTGATCGACCCGCCGACCGAAGACGTCACGGCCCACGTGCTCGAGATGCTGGCCCTGCTAGGCCGCGACGAATCCGATCCCTACGTCGAGACGGGCTTGTACTATCTGCGCAAGATGCAAAAACCGTGGGGTTCGTGGTTCGGGCGCTGGGGCGTCAACCATATTTATGGAACCTGGTGCGTCATCTCGGCGCTGGCTGCGCTGAAGACCGGGCGCGACATGATCCAGCGCGGCGCCGCCTGGCTGATCTCGGTGCAAAACGCCGACGGCGGGTGGGGCGAATCGTGCCATTCCTACGTCGACGAGTCGTTCGCGGGCGTCGGAGCAAGCACGCCGTCACAAACCGGCTGGGCCGTCCACGCGCTGCAGCAGGCCGGGCTGGGCCGCTCGCCGGCCGTCCGCCGCGGCATCGCATTCCTGCAGCAGCGCCAGCGGGCGGACGGTACGTGGGACGAGCCCTACCACACGGGTACGGGGTTCCCAAAAGATTTCTACATCAATTATCACTTGTACCGTCACCTCTTCCCGCTCATCGCCCTGGCCTACGATCGAGCCCTCGGCGGCAACTCCCCGAACGGGGAAGGGGGCCGGACGGTTGTCTCGACCGAAGGTGTCGCATCATGAGCATTCCGCTGCAGCAAAAGTTTGCCGTCGGCAAGTACATCCTGACGAAGCGCCTGGCCGGCGTCGAGAAGTTCGCGCTCGTGCTCCAGCTCGAGCCGCTCTTCCAATGCAACCTCGAGTGCGGCGGCTGCGGGAAGATCCAGCACCCGACGGATATTTTGCGGCGCCGGCTCACGGTTCAAGAGTGCATCGACGCGGCCATCGAATGCGAGGCACCGATGGTTTCCATCGCGGGCGGCGAGCCGCTGGTCCACGATCAGATCCATGAGATCGTGGAAGCGCTGATCGAGCGCAAACGGTTCGTCTATCTCTGCACCAACGCGATCCTCATGATGCGCAAGATCGACCTCTTCAAGCCGTCCGTGTACTTTTCGTGGTCGATCCATCTCGACGGCGTCGGCGCGCGCCACGACGAAGCCGTCTGCCGCAACGGAGTTTTCGAGAAAGCCGTCGAGGCGGTGCGCGAGGCGAAGCGCCGCGGTTTCCGCGTTACCACGAACACCACGTTCTTCAACCGCGACACGCCGCAGACGATCGCCGAAACGCTCAACTTCCTCAACGACGAGCTGCAAGTCGACAACATGCAAATCGCACCGGGTTACGCATACGAGAAGGCTCCGGATCAGGAGCACTTCCTCGGCGTCGAACAAACGCGCGCGATCTTTCGCGAAGCCTTTGCGAACGGCAACCGGCAGCGCTGGCGCCTCAACCACACGCCGCTCTATCTCGATTTCCTGGAAGGCAAGGTCGACTTCGCGTGCACGGCGTGGGGCATTCCGTCCTACTCCGTGCTGGGCTGGCAACGCCCGTGCTACTTGATGTCCGATGCGCCCTACGCCGGCAGCTACAAGGAACTGCTCGTCGACACCGACTGGTCGCAATACGGCCGGGGCCGGCATCCAAAATGCGAGAACTGCATGGCACACTGCGGCTACGAGCCGACCGCCGTTTTGGCCACGACCGGCTCGATCAAAGAAGCGGTTCGCGCGGCCGTTGCGCGATGACCGCGTTTTCTTAACCGGCGCGACCGGTTTCGTCGGCAGTCATGTCCTGCGAGAGCTGCTCGCAGGTGGTTTCCGCGTGCGCGCGCTGGTGCGCGATGCGGGCACGCGCATCGACGACTGCGAAACCGTCGTAGGAGATTTGGAGCGAGCCGGCGGCCTGACGAAGGCTTTGTCGGGCTGCCGCTATCTCGTGCATTGCGCGGCACTGTATTCGTTCGCCCCGGCCCAGCGCACTGCGCTGACGCGCGTCAACGTCGGCGGCACCGAGACACTCTTTGCAGCCGCGCACGTGGCGGGCGTCGAGCGCGCGGTGCTCACCTCCAGCTCGGCGACGCTTGGACCCTGCGATGATTCGCAACCGGTAACCGAAGCCGCGTACGCCGAGGAAGGCGGGCACGGCTATCACGCCTCGAAGCTCGCGCAAGAACGCATCGCGCTGTCGAGCCGCGTGCCGACCGTCGCCGTGCTGCCGACCGCGCCGGTTGGTCCGAACGATCACAAACCGACACCGACAGGCGCGATGATCTTGAATTTCGCGCGCGGCCGCATGTTCGCAAAACCGCCGGCGGGCGGGCTGAACCTGGTTCCCGTCGAGGACGTGGCGCGCGCGCACGTTTCCGCGCTGCGCGCGGGGCGTACCGGCGAGCGATACGTCTTGGGCGGCGAAAACTTGGCGCTCGACACCGTTTGGGATATGCTTTCCGAGATCACCGGACGCCCGGTCCCGCGCATGCGCGTTCCCGCGCCGATGCTCTACACGATTGCGTACGTCGACCAAATGCGTTGTTTGATTCGCCGCGACGCGCAGCCGCTCGTCCCGCTCGAAGGCGTGCGCATGGCGGAACAAAAGATGTTTGCGGACTCCTCGAAGGCGCAGCATGAACTGGGCTACCGGGCCGGCCCCGTGCGCGCCGCGCTCGAGCGCGCCGTCGGCTGGTATCGCGACCGCGGCTACTTGCGGTGACGATTTTGACCGCGACGCGGGTTGAGGAGCGTGCGGTCCGGCGCGAGCTGAAAACTCAGCAGGCGCGCATCGTGCGCACCGGTATCGGGCGCGGCGGCACGTTCGACGACGACGTGATCAGCTGCGGCCTGGCCGGCGGCTTGCGCGGTGACCTGCCGAGTGGCACGGTGGTCATCGCATCGCAGATCGCGCGGCCCACCGGCGAGCAGGTCGTGTGCGACGCGCGATTCGTTACCGCGCTAGCCGCATCGGCGCGCGCGCTCAACGTGGCGCCGCTTGTTGCGCCGCTCGTGACGAGCTTCGCGCTGGTTCGCGAGAGCCGACGGCAGATTTGGGCCGATCGCGGATTTGCGGCCGTCGATATGGAGAGCGGGCTGATCGTTGCCCCGCGCGTTGCGGCGGTGCGGGTGCTGCTCGACACACCCCAGCGCGAGCTCGCCGACGGGTGGCAAGCGCCGTGGTCGATGCTCGTGCGGCCTCGCATGTGGAGCGATCTGCCGTGGCTGGCCAGCCGAGCACCGCGCTTTGCCGCGCTTGCGGCAAGAATCGTCGCGGCCGCGCTTACGAGCATTGCTTAAGAAATGCTTGCTAAAATGGCGGTACTATGCTGAAACAAATCGCCACGGCTCTCATCGTTGCTTCATTTTCGGTTCCTCCGGCAGTCGCATTCGCGCAAAACGGCGCCCCACCGGCGCCTGGTGCCGCACCGCCGCGCTACTCCGATCGCGGACCCATGAGCCAAGTCCGCGGACAGGTCGAAAATATTCGCCGGCAAGAGCGCGACAAAGTGCTTGCGGCGCTTACGCCCGCACATCGTCAATTGCTCGCGACCATCGCGGGGCAAATGGCGATTTCACAAAGTCCGGATCCTCGCGCCGCCGCAGCCCAGCTCGACGCCGCGCTGACGCCCGGCGAAAAACAAACGGTTCTCGCCGCGCATCGCGACGCAGTCTCACAGATTCATGCGATCTTCCAGCAGTATATGCAATCGCAGCAGCAGTCAGGCGCAACGAAGCCGCCGCGGATGGAGCATCGCGCTCCGCACCGGCTCACTGCCGGCGATATCGTCCTGATGGTCTCTCGCGCGGGCGCGCCGTTCGCCCATCCCCACGGCTAACTATTCCAGTTCCTTGAGCACGTGCGCGGTGTGCTCGCCGAGGTTCGGAGCGACGCCGGGTGGGTCGGGTGGCGTGACGCTCCAACGCGACGAATGGCCGGTGGTGCGCATCGGCCCTTCGGTCGGATGTCGCTGCTGCACGAAGAATCCCGTTGCCTCCAAATGCGGATCGTGCAGCACGGCGTCGAGGTCGTTCATCGGCACGGCAGGAAGATCGCTTTCACGTAAGACGCGCAGCCACTCCGCCGTCGTGCGCGTTGCGAGGATGTCGGCGACGATCGCGTAGGCTTCGTGATAGTGCTGCCGGCGCTTGAGCGGGTCGTGAAGCCGCTCGTCGCTGCAGTATACGTCGGACTTGCCGACCAGCGCGAAAAACCTCTCCCATTGCTCGTCCGCGTAAAGCAGCACGCAAATGAAACCGTCGGCGGTGCGATGCGGGCGCCGCAGCGTCGTCAGGAGTCGTGGGTAGCCGAAATCGCCGGCGGAAGGCTCGAAGCTGTGCCCGCCGAGATGATCGCCGAACACGAAGTCGACCAGCGACTCGAACATCGCGACCTCGACGGCTTGACCTTTGCCCGTGCGCTCGCGATTGAAGAGCGCCGCCAGAACGACGCCGAGCGCGGTAAGCCCGCTCGTGCGGTCGGCCATGTTGAGCGGGACGTAACGCGGCGCATCCCCGGTTTTCGCAAAGAGCGACGCCAAGCCGGACGCGCCTTGAATGAGGTCGTCGTACGCGGGCTGCGGCGCGTACGGCCCGTTTTGGGCGAACCCGACGAGACTGACGTATAGGATGCGGGGACTGCGCGCGGCGACGTCCGGATAATCGAGCCGCAATCGCCGCATCGCAGCGGGCCGGATGTTGTGAAAGAAGATGTCGGCGCCCTCGCACAGCCGCAGCAGGCGCTCGCGGTCTTCTTCTCCCTTCAAGTCCAGGACGATACTGCGCTTGCCGCGATTGAGGTGCATGAACAGCGCGCCCATCCCGGCATGCCGGCCGGGACCCGTCCAGCGCATGATATCGCCGGCTCTGGCCTCCACTTTGATGACGTCGGCGCCGAGGTCCGCAAGAATACGGGTCGTGAGCGGGCCGGCGACGACGGTCGAGAGATCGACGACGCGAACCCCTGCCAGCGGTCCACCGCTCACGATGCGATCGACACGTCGAGCAACGCCGGTTCCTGCGAAGCGAGCGCAGCGCGCAGATGCATGCGAAACGAATCGAGCGTCGGCGCGCGATGCGCGCGCACGCCCATCGAATTCGCGAGCAGCACGAAGTCGATTGCGGGTTCGTGCAGATCCATGCCGACGTATGTGTTCGTCTCGGCGACGTCGCCTTCCATGGCTCGCACGCGCTGCTTCAGAATCTCATATGACGTGTTGTTGAAGATGACGAACGTGACGCCGAGGCGCTCGTGCGCGGCGGTCCAAAGCGCTTGCGCGGTATACATCGCGCTGCCGTCGCCGCTCAGGCACACCACCGGCCGGTGCGGCAGCGCCAGCTTGACACCGACCGCCGCCGGAAGCCCCCAGCCGATGCCGCCGCCGCGATTGCCGAAATAGCTCTGCGCATCGTCGCTGCGCAGGAACAGCCGCATGCCGCGGCCTGACGAAATCGTCTCGTCGATGACCGCGGCTTCGACCGGCAACTCTTCGCCGATCGTCTGCAGCAACGCCGGCGCCTCGATTGGGGACCGCTCCGTGAGGGCGCGAGCAGACGCGTGCAGCGCCGCACGCTCCGCGCGGCTCTCGCGCTCCGCTTCTTCTCGGCGGCGCTGCGCATGCTCGCGCATGGGGGAGTCCATGCGCGCGGCGATCTGTGCGGTGAGCTCCGGCAAAGTTGCCCTCGGATCGCCGAAAATCGCGGCCTGTGTCGGATAGTTCTTGCCCAGCTCCCAAGGATCGGTGTCGATATGCACGATCGCACGTCCTTCGGGCAGGGCATCGGTCTTCGACGGCAGCGATAGGGTGAAGAGGTCGGCGCCGACCGAGACGATCAGATCGTGACGCGAGATGATCTCGCGCATTGCCGTTTGCAGACGCGTCATCGCGCCGCGGAAGAGCGGATGCGAGGACGGAAACGACGCGCGGCTCGGCACCGCTTCCGCGTACACGGGCGCACCGAGCAGCTCTGCGAATGCGACCATTTCGGCCAGGGCATTGCTCTGCGCGACCGCGTCGCCGGCAAAGATCAAGGGCCGCCGCGCTTTCGCGCACAATTCCGCGGCAGCTGCGACGGCGGCACGATCGCCCCGCATTTCGGGCGCGACGCGCGACGGAGCACCGAGATCGACGTCGGCTTCGCTCGTGAGCACGTCACCGGGCAGCGACAAAAACACCGGGCCGGTCGGCGGCGCCAGCGCCGTCTTGGCGGCGCGATGAATTGCGGCGGGGAGATCCTGGAGCCGGCGAACCTCCGCCGACCATTTGACGAACGGCCGCGCAATCTCCGGAAGATCCGCCCACAGCAGGGGTTCGCTGAAGCTGAAGCTTTGCGGATGCTGGCCCGCGGTCACGATGACCGGCGCGCCGGCCTCACGCGCGTTGTACAGCATGCCCATCGCGTTGCCGAGCCCCGGCGCAACGTGCACGCTCACCGCGCACGGTTTTCCAGAGGCTTGCGCGTATCCGTCAGCCATCGCCATGACTGCGGCTTCCTGCAGACCGAGAATATAGCGAAGCTGCTTCTCGCGCGCCAGCGCGTCCATCAGCGGCAGCTCGGTCGTTCCCGGATTGCCGAAGATCAGCTCGACGCCTTCCTGCTTGAGCAACTCCAAGAACGCCCGCTTTCCTGAAAGAAAGGGCATAGATTCGAGGTTGTGCAACGCCCTCGAATTGTCATGCCGGCAGTAAGCGAGCTGAGCGCACGAGATCTCGTCGAGCATTATTTCGAACAGCCGTGGAGCGACGGACTTCCGGTGGTTCCGCCGACGCCGGAAAAAATCGCCGCCGTCGTCGATGCGCTGGGCGGCGAACCCGATCTTCTCGAAGCGGTGGTGCCGCCACGGCGCGGGCGGCTGACGCGCGAGATTCTCGCGATCAACATGGTGCTCGCGGGCTGCAAGCCCGAGTACGCGCCCGTCGTGCGTGCCGCGATGCTGGCGCTCACATCGCAAGCGTTCAACCTCAATGGCGTGCAGGCGACGACGCACATGGCGGCACCTCTGCTCGTCGTCAATGGGCCGATCCGCAACGCAATCGGCATGAACGCCGGCTGCAACGCGTTCGGATCGGGAAATCGCGCGAACGCGACCATCGGCCGGGCAATACGGCTCGTGCTGCTCGCCGTCGGCGGCGGAATCCCGGGAGATCTCGACAAGAGCACGCTCGGAAGCCCGGCAAAGTACGCATACTGCATCGCGGAAAACGAAGAGCTCAGTCCGTGGGCTCCTTATCACGTCGAACGCGGATTGCGTCCGGAGCAAAGCTCGGTGTTCGTCATCGCCGCGGAACCGCCGCATAGCGTCACCAATCACGTTGCCGGCGACGCACGCGGCGTGCTCGACAGCATCGTTTCGGCGATGTCCACCATCGCCCACAATAACGCGGTTTCCAGCGGTTCGTGCGCCGTCGTCATCGGGCCGGAGCATGCCAACACGATCGCCAAGGACGGCTGGACGCGGCACGACGTGCGCAACTACCTGTGGATGAACGCCGGCAACACCTTCGATGCGATCAGCTTCCACGGCCGTTACGGCGCCATTTACAATAGGAATCTGCCGCGTTGGTACAAACGCGAGCCGGGCGCACGGATTCCGATCGTCCCAAACGCGGACGACATCCATGTCTTCGTTGCCGGCGGCGAAGCGGGCCGCTTCTCCGCGTTCGTTCCCGGTTGGGGACACATGACGGCACCGGTGCTGAGGGCGATCGACGGCGAACCGGCGGCCCAAGAACGTTGTGATGACGGGAGCTGCACCTTATGATCGTCGACCCGCGCGGAACGATCGATGCGCCGTCGCTGCACCTCGCACCACGGCCCGCGGCGTTCGCGGGCTTGCGCGTCGGCGTCCTCGACAACACGAAGTGGAACGGCTGGAAGCTGGAGGAGCGCATAATGGAGCTCTTGGCGCCGAGACTCGCCCTGGGGTCCGTGCACCGCTACACGAAGGAAAGCTTCTCGCGCGACGCGGCGCCGGAACTCATCGCGCAGATTGCCGGCGAGAACGATCTCGTCTTGACCGGCATCGGGGATTGAGGTTCGTGCACGTCGTGCTGTATGCATGACGCCATCCGGCTCGAGGCCGCCGGGATTCCAACCGCCGTCGTCGTGACGACCCCGTTCGTCCATGAAGCACGGGTCCAGCGGGAAGCGCTGGGCATGACCGGCCTGGAGCCGGTCGTCGTGGCCCATCCGCTCAGCACGCTTTCGAGCGAAGAACTTGACCGGCGAGCCGAGCAGGCAGTCGATCAAGTCCTTCGGGTGTGGGGTGCGAACGCCGGACGATAGTCCATCCAGGGCTAGGAGAACCGCCGCCCGCACCCACTCCTTCAGTACTCGCTTTGCGCCGGAAAGTGACGGACGGTTTCGGCATCGCAGGCGTCGTTTTCGCCGCGCCGTTGCGACGTTGCAGGCGCTGAGGGCGCCGCACCGTCCGGGCTCATTTCGATAATGCGGACAGGCTGCGAAGGATAAAACGACATCTGCTTGTCGCTCTTGAACCCCAACCGCTCGTACATCGAACGGCCAACCTCGGTCGGGCTTAGCGTGATCTTGCGGACGCCGCGGGCGTGCGCGGCTTGAATCGCCTCGCGCACCAGCTCGCTCGCGTATCCCTGACGGCGAAGGCACGGCGCGACGTACACGCCGGCGATCTCTGCGTGCAGGGAGCTGCCGGGATACGGCAACCGCCGCCAAAACAGCGCGCACGCGCAGCCGCGCGGGATCCCATCCACAACCAGCAGCCACGCCGTGATGCGCTCCTCTTGGAAATGCTGAAACAGCTCGCCGGCAGCACGGCGCACGAACCCCTCCCGCTCTCGCGGGTCGATGAGGCCCATTTCGACGAGGCTCTCGAAACGAAGCCGCGCGAGGTCCCATGCATCCGCGGCTTGCGCTTGCCTGAGGGCGATGTTGGCTTCGGTCACGGTTGACTCCGAATAAAAAAGAAGAGCGCGCCGTGTGCGGCGCGCCCATGCTGCTCGGTCTTCGCTTCGTCGCTCAGCCAAAAGCGTCGAAGCCCGGTGCGAGCCGCATGGGCAAGACGAACGGTCGGCGCGGAAGCGGGTGAGACGATGACATCGTGCGCGCCTCTTCGAGCGCTCGCGCCAGGCTCCTTTTCAGTACGTCTAGCCGCCGGCGCGTTTGACGCGGCGGCCCTTTTCTGCAAAGAACGCGACGACACGGTCTCGGTGATCGCCCTGCAGCTCGACCACGCCGTTTTTCGCCGTCCCGCCGGTGCCGCAGAGCTTGCGAAGCTGCGACGCGATATCGTTCAGCTCGCGAGCTTCGAGACCGTAAACGACCGTAACGCTGCTGGCGCGCCGCTTTTCGCGACCGATGCGAATGATGCCGTCATCCGGCATCGCGGGCTTCCGCACGTTCTCCTGACGTCGCATCGCATAGCGACGTACCCTAAGCGAATCTCGACGCCCTTTAGGCGCGCTCGTTTAAGCGGAGGCGAAGCAGGGGATGGATTCGCATGGGTATTTTGGCGTGGATCATTGTCGGGCTCATTGCCGGCCTTTTGGCAAAATTTGCCGTTCCCGGTGAGGGGCCTGGCGGCATCATCGGCGACATCATCGTGGGAATCGTCGGCGCGTTCGTCGGCGGCTTCATCTTCAACGCATTCGGGCACGCGGGGGTGACCGGCTTCAACCTCTACAGCATCGTCGTTGCCTTCATCGGCGGCGTCGTGCTGCTGTTGATCTTGCGGGCCCTTACGCGACCGCGCGCTTACCGTCCATAAGCCGCCATCCGGCGCAATGCCGCGAAGAGCACGCGGTCGAACGTTTTGGGACGGTCGCACATGACGTCGCGAAACGAGCGCGTCACCCGGGCGGCAGGCATGCGGCGATCGGACCGTTCCATTTCCACGGCCCGCAGGCAAGCGCCGGAATGAAGATCAGCGCCTGCTTTCCCGGAGCGGAAAAGCGCTCGATTTGAACGATGCCGGTCGCGAACGTCGACAAGGGCGTCGCCGCGTGCAGCGGAACGACGGCAAGAACGAGGGCAAGCGATCTCAAAGACGAAAGCATGCAACTCCGTTCCCAGGCGCTCGCCGCAGCTCTTTCGTGCGCTTTCGCGACGGCAATCGTTTCGGGACAGATCAGAGATCGCACGACGGGTCAACCCATGCCCGACATCCGCGTGACGATCGGAAGCCGCCGCACCTCGACCGACGCGGGTGGCCGCTATTCTCTCAGGGGCATACCTTCAGGCACGCAAACGCTCGTCGTTCAATCCAACGATGTGCCCCGGCAAACATTTCAGGTTGACGTCAACGCGCCGTCGACGCGTTTTGACGCGCGCGTCTGCAGCATGACGCTCGATTACAGCTGCTCCGGCCTCAATGGTTCGCCGAACAGCGATTGATGCACAGCGGCACGAGCCGGTCGGGGCAACGGGATTGCCGATCTCGTGCTGGTTCCAGATTCTTCGGGTCACCTCGTCGGCAAGCAGAAGGTCGCGAATCGAACGCAGCTTCGATGAGGGTCTTCGTCCGACCGCGGAATGGATCATCGCAACGACCGGTGCGATATTCGCTTCGAAACGATCTCCGTGGAGCCGGCGGCCGCGGGAATCGATGAAGAGGCGCTCGGCGGCGCGAAACGGGATTTCATCGGTCGAAATGCTCCACACTCGGCAAAATGCGGCATTGCACGCCAGCACGTCCCAATCAGCCGTGATGGCGTACGCCGGAAATGTGATTGCTTTTATCGTTTCGATCGCCAGCGGACTAGGCGACATGTCGCCGGACACGCGCAGCCTGCCGAAACCCCGATGCCCGCAAGCGATGCGACCTCTTCGCGACGCAAGCCCGGGACGCGCCGGCGGCCGGTTGACGGCAGCCCGACGCTCAGCTATCCGCCGTTTCCCGACAGGCGGCAGATCGCGCAGGGCAAAGTCAAGGAGTTCGGTCTCTCCGAGGCAGGCGTGCAGACGATTCGCCGCGCACATGCGGTGCAACCCGTTGCGGCGCTGCAAAGCGAATATTCGCTGTGGTGGCGAACGCCCGAAAAGGAAGTTCTACCGGTGCTCGAGAGCTGGGAACCGGTTTCGTGCCGTATAGCCCGCTCGGCAAAGGCTTCCTGACCGGAACGATCGACGAAAGGACGGCGTTCGATCCGGCGAACTTTCGCAATATCGTGCCCCGCTTCGCGCGCAAGGCGCGGGCGGCGAACCGCAGGCTCGTTGACGCGCTCGCTAGGATCGCAGTGCCGGCTCAAGGGGCTCGATACCCGCAGCACCTGGAATCCATGACAGGGCTCTAACGATGAACGCAACGATCTATCACGGCGCGCGCGACGTGCGCTTCGAGACGGTGCCGGACCCGGCGATCGGCGATCCCAAGGACGCGATCGTCCGCGTACGCCGTGCCGCGATTTGCGGCTCCGATCTCTGGTTTTATCGCGGCATCACGAAGCCGGCGCTTGGAGCGCATACGGGACACGAGTTCATCGGCATCGTCGAGGAGGTCGGCTCGGAGGTTCGCACCGTGCGGCCGGGCGACGCCGTCATCGCACCCTTCGCGTGGAGCGACGGCACCTGCGAATTTTGCCGCGAGGGGCTGCAGACATCGTGCCTGCATGGTGGTTTCTTCGGAACCGAAAACGGCGGTCAGGCCGAGCTCGTCCGCGTGCCCTACGCGGACGGCACGCTGGTCAAAATGCCCGACGCGATCGCACAGGATGCGTCCAAGCTCGATGCGAGCGTCACGCTCACCGACGTCATGGGCACGGGTCATTACGGCGTCGTCGTCGCGCAGACGGCGCCCGGCTCGACCGTCGCCGTCATCGGCGACGGTGCCGTCGGGTTGTGCGCGGTGCTCTCCGCTGCAAAGGAAATCGGTGCCGAGCGCGTGATCGCGGTCGGGCACAACGCCAAACGGCTCGAAATCGCCAAGCGCTTCGGGGCAACCCATACGTTCGATTCGCACGATGCCGAGGTCGAAAAACGGATTTTGGAGCTCACCTCGGGCGGTTCGCCGCACGTCGTCGAAGCCGTCGGCAACCAGGAGAGCCTGGATCTCGCGATCGATATCGCACGCCCCGGAGGTACCGTCAGCTTCGTCGGCGTGCCGCACAACGTGAAGTCCGTGCCGATCGGGACGATGTTCTACAAGCACGTTGCGTTGCGCGGTGGCCCCGCACCCGTGCGCGCGTTCTTGCCGCGGCTCATCGAGAGCCTCGCGTCGGGACGCATCGATCCCTCGGCGGTCTTGGACCTGTCATTACCGCTGGGACGCGTCGCCGACGGCTACGCCGCGATGGATGAACGGCGCGCGATCAAAGTGCTGCTCACGAACGCCTAGGAGGTTCTCATGGAAATCAAACGCGCTGGTTCTCAGGAGTCCTGGCAAGGTCCGGCCGAAAGTTTTACGGGCAGCGTTCGCATCGATCCGCTGTTTCCGCTGGTCGATCCCATGCGCGCCAGCGCTTCACACGTGACGTTCGAGCCGTGCGCGCGCACGAACTGGCACACGCACCCACTGGGTCAGCGCCTCATCGTGACCTTCGGTTGCGGACGCGTCCAGCGCTGGGGCGGACCCGTCGAAGAAATTCGCCCCGGTGACGTCGTCGTGATCGCCGCGAATGAGAAACATTGGCATGGAGCCTCGCCGAAAACCGGGATGTCCCATATCGCGATTCAAGAAGCGCTTGACGGCAAAGTCGTCGATTGGCTGGAGAACGTCACCGACGAGCAATACGGCCCTTCGTAGATTACAGAACGCGGTGCATCACGAGCGCGTTGACGTAGCCGAGCGCCGAATGCAAACGCTTCCGGTAGGCGGCCAACAACCGTAAAACCGAACCTCTCCCACAGCCGGATCGCGCGCGTGTTGGTGCTGACGACGAAGTTGAACTGCATCGCTCGGCCGGCACCGCGGCCTGCAGCAGCCGGCGCGATCAGAGCCCTCTACTGAAAGAGACGCCCGACTCGATATCGTAAACGTAGTGCTCATCATCGTCCGATCGCGGCCCGCCACTTCAGTCTTTAGGTGCGTGCGGAGAAAGTGCATTATGGCGTTGTTCGTACTGGTCCCCGGCGCAGGCGGCATGGCTTGGTATTGGCACCGCGTGACGCCCCTGCTGCGCCAATCGGGGCACCAAGCTCTCGCGGTCGATCTTCCCGGCGACGACGCGCATGCCGGTCTGGCGACGTACGCGGACATCGTCGTTCGCGCGATTGCCAACCGGCGTGATGCAATTCTGGTCGCCCAGTCGTTGGCAGGTTTCACGGCACCCTTCGTCTGCGCTGTCGCGCCCGTGAGAATGATTGTGTTTGTCAACGCGATGATCCCCAAGCCCGGCGAGACCGCCGGCGGGTGGTGGGACGCCACGGGAGCGATAGAGGCGCGGGAGCAGGCCGCGCTGAGCCGCGGTTACGCTACAGCGTTTGATATGACAACTTATTTCCTGCACGACGTGCCGCCGGACGTGCTGCGCGCCGGTCCAGAGGAACCGCGCGAGGAAGCCGCCATCGTCTTCGGTGAACCCTGCCGCTTCGAGCGCTGGCCGGAAATCCCCATTCACGTTCTGGCTGGAAGAGACGATCGCTTCTTTCCGATCGAATTTCAGCGGCGAGTTGCGCTCGAAAGACTTGGGAAGGACGTGGAAGAGATTGCCGGCGGCCACCTCCTTGCATTGTCCAATCCCGAAGGTTTGACGGAGCGTCTTCTTGCGTGTGCCGGAATGTTCCATATCGCGACTCAAGAAGCGCTTGACGGCAAAGTCGTCGATTGGCTGGAGAACGTCACCGACGAGCAATACGGCCCTTCGTAGATTACAGAACGCGGTGCATCACGAGCGCGTCGACGTAGCCGAGCGCCGGATGCAAAAACGCTTCCGGCAGGCGGCCAACAACCGTAAAACCGAACCTCTTCCACAGCCGGATCGCGCGCGTGTTGGTGCTGACGACGAAGTTGAACTGCATCGCTCGGAAGCCGCGCTCCCGAGCCCGCTCGAGCGCGTGCGCGCACATCGCTCGGCCGGCACCGCGGCCCGCGGCAGCCGGCGCGGTCACGAAGCCGCAGTTCGCAACGTGCGCCCCACCGCCCCGCTGATTCGGCGCAAGCCGATACGTGCCGACGATTCCACCGTCGTCGAGGACGAAGACTTCCGCATCGGCGGCAAACCAGTACCGGAGCCCATCCTCTCGGCTCATGTCGCGCGGAAGCGCGTACGTCTCGCCGGCGCGAATCGTCGGCTCCAAGACCGCCCACACGGCTTCGCCATCTGCATCTCGCGCGGCTCGGATCATTTCGAGCGGATATGCGCCGCACATGTTAAAGATTCCGGTTCAAAGGGGAAGTCGTTGTACGATCCGTTTCATCGCGGGCGCTTCTCGGTCGGCGTGCGGACTCTCGAAGCGCACGATTCGGCGCGCCGCGCCGGCATCATGTGTGAGATCTGGTATCCCGCCGGCGCATCGCATTTCGGTCAGGACTACGTTCAGCACATTCTGGACACGTATTCGATTCAGGGGGAAGCGCGCACGCAAGAGGCTATTCGCGACGCGGCTCCGGCCGCTGGACCGTTTCCGCTGGTCGTCTATTCGCACCCCACCAGCCGCTGGAAGCGGCATACGGCGACCTTCCTTTGCACGCACCTCGCCAGCCACGGTTACGTTGTTGCGGCGCCGGACCACGGCAGCGACGATATCGAAAAGCACCGCGTCGCCGATCTCTCTTTCCTCATCGACCTCGTCCTGGCCGGCGGACTAGGAACGGACATTCGCGTCGAGCCGGCGCGCATCGCCGCCGTAGGCCATAGCCTCGGCGGTTGGACGGTGCTGTGCGCGATGGAAAGCGAAGGCCGCATTCGCGCGCTCGTCGCGATGGCGCCCGCCGGGAGCGCGAAACCGCGTTCGGGCATCGTTGCCGGCAAATTGACGTTCAAATGGAAACGTGAAGCGCCCGTTCTCTATCTGGTGGCCGAGAACGACGTCATGACGCCGCCCGAAGGGATCGCGGAGATGTTCAAGCGCACACCGGCGCCAAAGCGATCGATCATCTTGCGGCAAGCCGATCATCACCACTTCGTCGATGCGGTCGAGCGAGAGCACGAGATGGTCCGGACGACGGTTTGGCCCGAGGAGCTCAAATGGATCGGCGAGGCCATGCGCCCGGCCGGCGAATTGTGCTCGGGCGTTGCATCGCACAAGTTTGCTTGTGCCCTGACGCTCGCGCATCTGGACGCACATTTGCGCTGGAAGGACGAAGCGCGCAAGTGGCTTGCCGGCAGCGCCCGCGCCAAGCTTGCGGAGCACGGTATCGATGCCTACGAAGGCGGCCGCTCGGAGCGGACGTGAAGCGCAAACCGGCGGCATTCGTGTACGTCCTGCGCTGCGCGGACGGCTCGCTCTACACCGGCTGGACGACCGATCTCCAGCGGCGCCTGCGCGCGCATCGTGAATCACGCGCGTCCAGGTACACGCGCTCGCGCCTCCCGGTCGAGCTCGCGGGCTGGTTTGCCCTTTCCAGCCGCACGGAGGCGCGCCGCCTGGAAGCCAAGTTCAAAATGCTCCCACGCTCGGAGAAGTTGAGGCTGCTCGCCCGCAGCGGGCTGCGGTGACCGCCGGCCGGAGATCCGCTGCCGCCGAGCTTCTCAATCCAGGCTGAGCCCGCGCAGCAGCTCCTCCAGCGGTATGCCGGCGCGCTCGGCGGCCTCGAGCGACGAGACTTGGACCTCCTCGACCGCTTCGAGTTCCCGACGCGACGCTTGTGGGGCAACGCGATCTAGCGGCGCGTCTGCGTCGTCGGCATACGCGTCGAGATCGATGTCGATCAGCTCGTGTCTACGTGGCCAAGACATGCGGCGAAAACACGGATTCGAGAAAGGCCCTGACGGCGCCGGTAGCAGCGGCCGTTGCGGCTGCATGGTAACCGACATGCGTGCCGAGCTCGACGCACGGATCGGACATCGTGAACGGCTTCCCCGTCGTAGCGTTGACAACGTGGCCGGGTTTGTCTTCGATCATCCTGCAGTTGCGCGTGGTCTGTGCCTTATCCAAGAAGATGGTTCGCTCGTACCGCGGGTTGTCAAAGGCGTGGTGGGCGCCGGCGTATTCGATAAGCTCCACGTCCTTGCCCGCCCGGCGCAGCCGCTCGACGTAGTTCTTTGCCGGCTCGACCGAAACGTAGTCATCGGCGGTGCCGTGAAACAGTCGAATGGGCTTTGCGACGACGTTTGTGTCATCGATATATTGCGTGTAACAGGCTGCGTAGAACGCTATGTAGCCGGCGAAATCGTGCGATCCCGCTTTCCACATCGCTCGAAAGCGATTGAGCGCGGCGTAAAGAGCTACCTGTCCTCCGCGCGAGAATCCCATGAGGACGACACGTTCGGGATCGATCCAAGGCCGCCCGGCGATGGCCTCGAGCGCTCGATTGGCGTCGACGATTCCGTTCAGGCGGCCGAGCTGGGTTTGGTCTTCGATCGTTCTCGTGATGCCGCGGCCGGTGAAGACATCGAGCGCGAACGTGGCGATCCCGATTGAATTGAGCTGCTGCTGCCAATAGTCGATATTGCCGCCCGGACCACCGGATCCGTGCACGAGAATGACGGCCGGCAGGCGGCCTGCGTCCACGCTGGGGACGCGCAGCACGCCGGCGACCGTCGACGGCTTGCCGTCTGCGCTTCCGGTGAGAAATTGTTCGTCGGTCAACGTAAGGGTCGAGACCGGAATGGCTTCGTGCCGCGCCACATACTGCATGGCGCGTGTCCTGCTACGACCGTGCGTCAGGTCCCTTGGCCGCCGTTTCTCCACGGTCGCGTTTGAGGTCGTCGGTCCTCGGCGACTTCTAAAGGCATATTCCGACCCGGAACTGGGCGAACTGGACGAATTGCCGAATTGGTGGAGCTGCCGGGGAACCGCCCCCCGGGTCCGAACAGCCGGACGCGTGCTTTCTCCAGGCTCAGTCTCGAATTTGTCTTGCGCGAACGGGCTTGTCGAGACCGCAATTCCGCTCGCCGCAGGTCCGGTTGTTCTCGGATGGATCTCGGACCAGCCTCACCATCCTAGCCGCAGCTCATGTCGGCGTGGGAGTCGATTGCGGCGACCTCTCCCTTGCCGTCGCTAGCTTAGATTAAGCAGCGAGTGCGTATTGGTTGTCCGCGTGTATAGCGGTTGCGATCGTTTAAGGAGTGCTCGCAACTCCGCCTGCTGGCAACGCATCACGGATCAGCTCGTCGAAGCTAATCAGCCCCATGATGTGCTTGCGCATCCTACCACAACCCGGCGCCGGCCCGAAGCGTTTCAGAGCCGCGGCCGTGCCTTCTCCTCGAGCTCGTCCCGCAGCAGCGGGAGCAGGGGCTCATCGGTCCGGTCGATCGAGACCGGGGTGATGCTCGCATAGCCTTCGCGTATCGCCTCCAAGTCGGTGCCCGGGCGCGCGGAGCGAAAGTCGTAGGTACCACGGATCCGGAAGGTCGCCGCCGTGCCGCTCGACGGCACCTGCTGCAGCCGCTCCTGATAGCGCTTGCGCCCTTGTCGCGTGACGCGAATGCCGCGCAGCTCTTGCGCCGGAACGTTCGGGACGTTGACGTTGAGAAACGACGTCTCCGGCAAGCGGGTGCGCCACTCGCGCACGAGGCGCAGCGCGAGCGCGCTGGCCGTATCCCAGTGAAACTCCGCATCCTCGCCCCAGCGAATTGCCAGCGACACCGCGATCGACGGTATGCCGATGATCGACGCTTCGATCGCCGCCGCCACCGTCCCCGAATAATTGATGTCGTCGCCGAGGTTCGCCCCGCGATTGATTCCGCTGACCAGCAAGCCCGGAAATCCACCGCAGGCTTCATATGCGCCGAGCACCACGCAGTCTGCCGGCGTTCCGGAGCACGAGAACGTCGGCACGCTGCGCCCCACCACCGGACTGATCGACACGGGATCCGAAAACGTCACGCGATGCGAAATGGCGCTGCGGTCGCCGTCGGGCGCAACGACGGTCACCTCGCCGAGCTGGCGCAGGGCTTCGGCGAGATGCACGATCCCGGGGCTCTCGACCCCGTCGTCGTTCGTAACGAGAATTCTCACCGCGGCGCCTAGATCGACGCGCGGCGTGGAGCCAAGATCGCCGAAAGCGCCCAGGACACCAGCCACAAGATAATCGATCCCCAAAGCGCCGCCCAAAAGCCGTGCACGACGAGACCGATGCCGAGGTGGCCGACGACCCAAAACAGCACGGCGTTGATGACGAACGTAAAAAGGCCGAGCGTCAGGATCTCGATCGGCAACGTGATCAAGATCAACAACGGCTTTACGATCGCATTGGCGATCCCGAGGATGATCGCTGCGATGATCGCGCCACCGATCGACGTCACCTGTACGCCCGGCACGACGTACGCGACGACGAATAGCGCGGCGGCGTTGATGATGAGGCGAAGAAGCAGATACATCAGCGCACCCTTATCCCGGAGGCTGCTGCGACTGGCACTTCGCCGTTTGCGGACTGTCGCTCGCGAAGACCGAGGCCAAGGCCCCAACCGGTATCGTCACGTCCTTACCTTTACGCAGCGAGTTGTACGCCGACACGAAGAGGCCCACACCGGGCAGCGGAATCGCCCCCGCGTACACGGGCAGATGCATGCTGGCACCTTGGCCGTCGAGAGCATTGGGACGGCGATCCGGGATGACGTGGATCTCCTCGCCGTCGGGCAACTTGAAATAGAGCGGCCACAGCTCGATGCTGCCACCGTGTCCGCGACCCGCGGACTGCGCCGCGATGACGACGCCATATCCCGGCGTCCCCGATGGGATCACGACCGCCCCGTCGAGCAGAACTGCACCGACTGATTTGAATTGAAAGAAATCACCGGCTCTGGCGGTCGCGGAACTGACGGGCTTAACGGTTTCGATGATAACTTGCGTGCACGGCGGGAGCGGGGGAATCATCGACTCCTTTTCTTTGTCAACCGCCAAGCGCAGCCTTCACCGACGAAGCGAGCGTGGGCGACATGCCTTTCACCGCGGCGATCTCGTCGACGCTTGCGCGCCTGATCGCGGCGATGGACCCGAACGCGCTCATGAGGCGCTTGCGGCGAACCGGTCCGACGCCTGCGAGAGCATCCAGCTGCGATGCCGTCATCGCCTTTGCGCGGCGTTTGCGATGGTACTCGACCGCAAATCGATGCGCTTCGTCTCGGATACGCATCACCAAATGCAGCGCCGCCGAATTCGGAGGCAGGACGATCGGCTCGGACTGCTCGGGCAAATACAGCCACTCGTTCTCTTTTGCAAGCCCAGCGACCGGAATGCCCGTCATGTCCATCTCGCTTAGCACCTCGGCGACCGCGGAAAGCTGACCTTTACCGCCGTCGATCAGCAGCAAGTCCGGCTTTTGATGAAACTTCTCGCGTTTCGTCTTCGACCTATGGACGGTCGATTGGACGCCGGGGTCCGAGTTGCCGCGCAGGTATCTCAGGCGGCGCCGCAAGGTCTCCTGCATCATCGCAAAGTCGTTTGGTCCCCGGTCGTACTGGATCTTGAACTTGCGGTAATCGCTCTTCTTGGCACGGCCTTCGATGAACACGACCATGGAGGCCACGGGGTTCGTCCCCTGAATGTTCGAGACGTCGTAGCATTCGATGCGATGCGGCGGCTCGGGTAGATCGAGCGCCGCGGCCAAATCGGTGAGTGCGCGCGCCGAAGCCGTTTCCTGCACTTCTTGGTGGGCGAGAAACGCCTTGAGGTTTTGCTCAGCGTTCTTTTCGACGAGCCGCAAGTACTCGGCGCGCGGTCCGCGCTGTGCGCGCACCACCCGGACTCGCTGCCCCTTCAGCTCGGAGAGCCACTTCTCGATCGTTTCGCGATCCGAAGGCAAGGCGGCGACGAGGACTTCCTTGGGAATCGCCGCGGCACTGAGATTGCGCGCGCGCGCACCAACCTTCTCCGGCACCGGAACCTGCTGGTCGCGCGCCTCGCGCACCGCCATCGGCGAGAGCACGCGTGCCGAAGAGCCACCGCTCGCCCCGGCAGCTCGCGCGGTGTAGAACTGCTCCAGGAACTCTCGAACGATCTCCTCGTCACGCTGATCGGCGACGCCGTCGAGGATGAAGTGTTCCTGCGCGAGCAGTTTGCCGGCGCGCACCATGAAGACTTGCATGCAGGCTTGCCCTTGCGCTCGCGCGAGCCCGATGAGATCCATGTCGATCCGCGACCGCCAGACGACCTTCTGCTCTTCCGTCACGCGCCGCACCGCGATGATCCGGTCGCGCAGACGCGCCGCCGCTTCGAAATTGTAGTCGGCGGCGGACTGCTGCATCTCGGCTTGCAGGCGCGAGAGCAGCGCCTCCTGACGGCCCTCGAGGAACAGCACGACCTCCTCGACCAGCGCGTCGTACTCGGCTTCACTCTGATATCCGACGCACGGCGCTAAGCAGCGCTTGATGTGATATTGCAGGCATGGCCGCCGGCGCCGTCCGTCGATCGGTTCCGTGCAGGTTCGCAGCGGAAACACCATCCGGATGAGATCGATCAGCTCGCGCAAGCCGTGCGCGTTGGTGTAGGGGCCGAAGTACCGTGCGCCGTCGTCACGCAGCATCCTGGTGAACACCACCCGTGCGAACGGCTCGCTCGTCACCTTCAAGTACGGATAGCGCTTGTCGTCGCGCAAGCGGACGTTGAACGGCGGCTGATGCCGCTTGATCAGGTTAGCTTCGAGGATGAGCGCCTCGACCTCGTTGCTCGTGACGATCGTTCGCAGGTCGGCGACCTTACCAACCATGGCCTGCACGCGAGTCGGATGGGCGGCACTGTCTTGGAAGTAGGAGCGCACGCGGCTTCGAAGCGAGATCGCTTTTCCGATGTACAGGACGCGCTCGTCTGCCCCGACCATCATGTAGACGCCGGGCGAGTCGGGAATCTGGGCGAGCGTCTGCTCGAGTCGCGACTGCGCTGTGAGGGTCACTCCACCGCTATAGACTCGCTTGGACGTTGTTTCGGCGGCGAATCCAGAGCAAGGCGGCGATCGCCGCCAGCGCAACGAGGATCAAAACGAGCGAGAAGCGGTGGAAGAGCGGCAGCATCGCGGTGAAGTGCCTGCCCAGCGAGAAACCCAAGAACGCAAGACCGAAGCAAAAGATCGCCGAGCCGAGCGCGTGATAGGCGATGAAATAGCGCTTTTGCATCCGGGAGATACCCGGCGGGAGCGAAGCGATGCCGCGCACGAATGGGATGAACCGGCACAGGAAGACCGTCCCGCGTCCGTAGCGTTCGTAGTAGTTGTGGACGCGCTCGAGCTCGTGTTCCGCTCTGCGGCCGAACCGGTGGATGACCGGCTCGCCCGCGTAGTAGCCGAGCGCGTAGAGCAGCAGCCCGCCGGCGATCTCACCCAGCGTCCCGACGGCGCCGGCGACGACCCAGCTCGAGAGATGACCCGCCGCCGCGGCGGCGCCGGCGATCGGCATGACGATCTCCGTGCCGACCGGCATCGCGACGTTCCCGAGCAGCATCACGACAAAGATGCCGGCGTACCCGTAGGTGTGCACCAGCGCGAGGACGAGCGACTGAAAGTTTGCCACGTCAGGCTTTTTGCCGCCGCAGGCGCTCCAGAAGCTCGGCCGCAAGGCCGCCGCGCTCGCTGCGGATCGCCCGGTAGAGATCGACCGGCTCGACGTCGCGGTCACCGGCGTGTCTTTCGGCGACGCGCACGATGTTGCGAACCCGCGGCGTGATCAAGATGCCTTCCCACACGCGGTCTTCGCCGGTTCCGAGCGCTCGCTTGAGCTCGGCATAGACCTCTCCCGCCGAGATTTGCTCTTCGCCGAGCGCGGCTTCGACGTCGGCGTCCTTCTCTTCGATGAGCGCGAAGAGCATGTGCTCGGCGCCGACGTAGTAATGATTGTGATTGCGGCACTCTTGCTCTGCGACGCGCAGGACGCGCAGCGCGGCCGGACTGAAATGGGAGAACACGCGATAAGGCCCCGGTTCGGACGGAATGGTCGGGGCGGCAGGATTTGAACCTGTGACCTCTGCGTCCCGAACGCAGCGCTCTACCAAGCTGAGCTACGCCCCGATTGCGAGCCCGACGACGGGCGGCGAGAACGCAAAGTGCAATCGCTTCTGAGCGGTGCGCCGGTGTCCTGCCCCCCGTGCTTGCGGGACTGGCGCCGGGGTGCTATAACTTGCCTGTTGCGATGAAGTATATCATCGTCGGCTGCGGCCGAGTAGGCTCAACGCTGGCGAAAATCCTCGTGTCCGAAGGTCACGAGGTCACTGTAGTAGACGAAAATCCGGCCGCGTTCAAGCGCTTGGGGAGCCGGTTCAGCGGCCAGGTCGAGCTGGGCACCGGCATCGACGCCGAGGTCATTCGCCGCGCCGGCGGTGAGACGGCCGACGGCTTCGCCTCGACGACCAACGGCGACAACCGCAACGTCATGGCGGCGCTGATCGCGCAGCGCCTCTTCAAGATCAAGAAGGTCGTCGCGCGCATCTACGATCCGCCGCGCGGTGAGATGTATCGCGAGCTCGGCATCGAGACCGTCTGCCCGACTACTGTGGGCGCGTACAACATTCGCGACATGCTCATCGGCGAACGGGCGACCTCGTTCGATTTCGGGAGCGTCAGCTCGCTTCGGTGCAGCGTCACGGAGGCCGTGGCAAACCGCCGTGTCGGGGATCTCGAGCGCGACGGTGCGATTCGCATTGCTGCGATTCGCCGCGCCGGCACCGTCCGCGTGGCATCGCCGCAAGACGTACTCGCGTTCGGCGACGAGGTCAACGTCGTCGTCAGCCCCGAGGCGCTGCTTGAATTCAGCAAGCTCTTCGCCGACGCTAAGGTGATCGCACCCGCCGGAGCGGGAGTCTGATGTTCATCCTGATCGTCGGCGGCGGAAAGGTCGGCACGTACCTCGCGCGCGATTTGATCGCGGAAAATCACGAAGTGGTCGTCATCGAGAAGGATGCGCGGCGTGCACAGTTCATGACGAACTTGCTCGAGCAGGATATCGCGATCGTCGGCGACGGTTGCGATCCCGTCGTGCTGGCTCAAGCCGGCGTCGCTCGTGCCGATGTCGTGGTTGCGGACACCGGCGACGACGAAGATAATCTGGTTGTCTGCGTCATCGCGCAAAAGAGCTCCAAAGCGCGCTGTATTGCGCGCGTCAACAACCCGCGCAACAAGGAAATTTTCGACTCGATCGGAACGCCGTCGAATCCGATCTCCGTGATCTCATCGACCGAGCTGATTTTACGGATCATCGAAGACGAGGTGAACATCACCGAGTGCCGCCCGATCATGCGCTTGCGCAACGGTGACGCGCAGCTCGTCAAGATTGCCGTCGAGGCTGGGATGGCTGCCGAGAACAAACGGATCGCAGATCTCGCCTTTCCGCGCAACGCGATCGTCGTCGCGGTGGAAGGCCGCGACGGCGAGGTCAAGATTCCGACCGGCGACACGCGGCTCGTCGCCGGCGACGAAGTCCTCATGATGATCAAAAGCTCGGCCCGCGATCAGGTTCGCGACGTCATCCGAGGGACCCGAACCGCAGCCTGCTAGACGCCGAACGCGACGATATCGTCCTTGTCGGCGACGTAGACCGTCTTGCCGGCGAGAATCGGCGGGCTGACCGTAAAAATGTTCAGGAAGCGCCGTTCGGAGACGATGTGGCCGCTTTTCGCATCGACGGTATAGAACGTGCCCGACGTATCGCCGAAATAGAGGCGTCCATCGTGCAAGACGGCGCTCATCTTTACCTGGCCCTTCGTCGGAATCGACCACAACACGCGTCCGGTGCGCGCTTGGAACGCTGCGAAACGGCGCGCCGCTTCGAGCGATTGGTACAGGACGCCGTCGTGGTAGAGGCCGGCGATGGCTTGCTCGCTGGAACCGAGGCGCTCGAAAGAGCCCGGCGGAGACGTGTACTTCCACACGAGCGAACCGCTCTGCGCGGACAGCGCGTAAAGATCGTTTATTGCGTTCCTGCGCGGCGGACCGCCGGTCAGATTGCCGTCCTCCACGAAGACCAGACCGTCGCCGACGGTCGGCGAGCAGTCGGCGTTTCCGTACGGCGCCTGCCAGACGACCTTGCCGTCGGCAGCGCGAACGGCGTAGACGTGCGGCGGGATATGCGAGCTTGCCGCGAGCCCGGCGACCACGTAGACGATGCCGTCTTTCGCCGCTGCGGACGCCATCGTCGAGACGCCCTGGATCGGCTTCTTCCACAGGAGCTTGCCGCTGCGAAGATCGAGCGCGTAGACGTGGTCGTCGCCGTTCGCAAAAACGATCGCGGCATTCCCGGCAATCGACACCAGCGCCGGAGTCGGCATGTCTTCGCCGATCGTGCGATACCGCCAGACCGGACGTCCGCTCGATGCGTCGAACGCCTCGATGGCATCTTCACCTTTGGCGCGACCCCAGATCAGTTTCCCTCTCACCGGCTTGACGTGCGCCGTGCCCGTGCCGACGACGACGAGCCCGTCCGCCACGATTGGCGTCGTCATCGCGACGTTCGTCAGCGGAGCACGCCACCTCACGGTGCCGCTGCTCGCGTCGAGTGCCAGCAGCTCGTGGCGAAACGTCTCCGCGTAAATCGTACCTCCGACGAGGGCCAGGCCTCCGTTGATTTTTCCGCCGGCCGCCGTCGTCCAGCTGCGCGCGGCGCCGCTGCCGGAAAAGACGGCGTTGTGATCGGGGCGGCTTTGATACATCGGCCACGTCTTGGCCGGAGCGCTCGGCGCAGCGGAAAGAAGCGCGAGCACGGCAAGCACCGGCAAATAGCGCATGAGCCCAGACTTCCTTGGCTTCGATATACCTGATGCGGTCCGCTAAATCAAGCCGCGCCGTAGCGCAGTTACCGCAGCCTGGGTGCGATCTGCCGCGCTTAATTTTTCCAGTATGTCGCGAATGTGCCCCTTCACGGTGCCCAGACCAAGATACAAGCGCTCAGCGATCTCCGCATTGCCGACACCGTCGGCGACCAAGCGCAAGATCTCCAACTCCCGCGGCGTCAACGGATTGTCCGGCGGCGGCGGCTCAGGCGCAGGTTCGCCGAAGTGCCGCAGGACGATGTGCGCGATCAGCGGATCGAAATACGCGCCGCCGTCGGCAACCGCGCGTACTGCCGTGACCAGGTTCGACGGATCCGATGCCTTCACGACGTACGCGTCGGCGCCGGCAGCCAACGCGGCGAGAATCTCGCGATCCAGATCGTGCATCGTCAGAATGACGATACGAAGATCTCGCAGCTCGCGGCGAAGCCGCCGCGTCAGCTCGATGCCGTCGATTCCTCCAAGGCCGATGTCGATGACCGCCACGTCGGGGCGCACGCGAACGATCTCGGAGTAGCCGTTCTTGCCGTCGGCGGCCTCGGCGACGACGTCGATGTCGCCGGTCTGCTCGAGCGCCGTCTTTACACCGGCACGTGTCAACGCGTGGTCCTCGACGATCGCCGTCCGAATCATGCTCGTACCAAAACGCCTGCGCCGGCGGGCGGAAGCTCGATGACGAAGATGCTGCCGCGGGGTTGGTTCGGCTCGTAGCGCGCGCGTCCGCCGTGTGCCTCCGCAATGCGCCGCACGATGTACAGGCCCAGGCCCGAACCGCCGCCGCGCGCACGTTCGCCCGTGAATCTCATGAACAACCCGTCCCGCAAATTTTCCGGCACGCCGAAGCCTCGATCCCCTACGTATACGCGAACCACGCGGTCTTCGGCGCGCACGCCGACCGTGATCGTTCCTCCATCTTCCGACCATTTAACCGCGTTCGCAAATAAATTGACGACTGCGCGCCGAAGCTCGCCTACATCTCCGCTTACGGCTGCGTCCTGCATCTGCATCTCGACCGTAATATGCTTGCTCTCGGCGAGCGGCTGCATTTGGGCGACGACATCCTGCACCAGCTGCGAGAGGTTCAGCGGACGATGCACGACCGCGTGCTCGCCCGACTCGTACTGCGCAACAAGCAGCAGGGTTTCGGCGAGCCGCTGAAGTTCGTCGTTGGCTTCGATGCTGCGGTCGAGCACGTCGAGGTACTGCGCGGGCATTGGTCCGAACGCACCCGATTGCGCCTGACGCAGCGTCAAGCCGGCTGCGGCGAGCGGCGTGCGCAGGTCGTGTGAGAGCGCGTAGACGATGTCGCGTATGACGCGGCTGCGTTGCCCCAACTCGTCGTTCTTTTGCGCGAGCTTCATGAAGAGCCGCGCCTGACTGAGCGCATTGGCTGCCGCATCGGCGAACGCCGTTACGAGCTGCAAGTCTTGCTGCGTCGGTTCTCGATCGAGCGCAAGCAGCACCACGCCTCCTGCATCGCCATGCCTGGAGAGCGGCGCCGAGATCGCAGCGGTGCTGCCGAGCGCGTCGACGAGCAGCCTCCCCATCGCATCGCTCGGGGTGAAGACGGCGATCTCACCGCTTTCCGACGCACGAGCGAGCACGGATTCAATTTTTGCGTCGGGCCGCTCGCGCGATTCGAAGACATCCTGCTCTTCGCGGCGGGCTTCAAAATGAATGAAAGCTCCGGTCGTGCCGCTTACGGGATAAAACGACGCGGATACGGCATTTAGAAGTTTTCGTGCTTCCCGCGCGATTGCCCGTTCGACCAGCTCCTCGCTGAGCGTGCTCCGAATCCGTTCGGATGCTTCGCGAAGGGCACGTTCACGCTGCACGGTACCGGCGACCGCCGCGGCGATTCCCTGCAGCTCGGCGCGCCGGTGCAACGCCAGACCGAGCCATCCGACCAGCACGATTGAAAGGGCTTCGAGAAAGCGGTCGCCGATCGCAATGGTGCTCCAGACGCGGCCGGATTGTATGCCGTTGACATACCCCGCGAGAGCATTCGCGATCAGCGCCGCGACCACGAGCGAACCGGTCAACCGCTGACTGCCCAGAAAAGCGCTCAACACGATCGGGATGTCGAGCAAGATCGCCGCGATAAATAGCTGCGGCGTCGCGAGATCGATTGCGAACGCTGCGAATAAACCGAGGACGCACAGCCCTGTAAGTAACCGCGGGTTCACGCCATCCCCTTCGACGGCGGATGGCCCCGGCGCCCTCTCGAATGTGCCGGGCGATGGAGCGCGACGTCGAGGCCGCTCGCCCGCGTGCTGAGGAACTGCTGCGCGAGCTTGGATTGAGAGCGCGTCTTACCGTCTATCTCGCAAGCGCACCGGGTGCGGGAAAAACACGCCGGCTCTTGGAGGAAGCGCAGGCGCTGCGTCACACCGGCATCGACGTGGCGATCGGATGGGTCGAGACGAAAGGCCGTTCCGATCTCGAGCCGCTCCTCGAAGGCCTTCGCCGAATATCGCCGCGTTCGGTCGCGGCAGGCGGCACGACGTTCGCTGATTTTGATTTGGAAGCGGCGCTCGCAGCGCGTCCGTCCACGATCGTCTTGGACGAGCTCGCGCATGCGAATTTGGCCGGCGCGCGCAATCCGAAGCGCTGGCAGGATGCGCTCGCACTGCGCAACGCCGGTATCAGCGTCATCGGCGCGCTGAACATCCAGCACGTCGAAACGGTCGCCCCGGTCGCCGAACGCGCGATCGGCTTTCCGATTCGCGAAATCGTTCCCATATCGTTCTTGCAAAGCGCCGATCAGGTCATCGCCCTCGATGCGCCGCCGGATCTCATTGAAGCCCGATTGCGCTCCGGAAAGATCGTCCCGAAAGATGACGTCGAGCGCGCCCTCGCGGGCAGCTTCAAGCCACAAACGCTGCAAATCTTACGAGAGCTGATGCTGCGCACGCTCGACGACCTCACGAATCCCGTCCTGCAGCCGATGAAAGTCTCCGCGCTGCTCGCGATTCCGGTGGGGCTCGACGAGCCGACGACGTTCCTGCGCAAGTGTGCCGCGCTCGCCGATGCCAGTGACTTGGCGCTCGAGGTGGCGACCGCAGGCGAAGTGCCGAGCGCTGCCGTGCAAGCCGCCGCGCAAATGGTCAGCGCGCGACTCATCGCGCCCCTGCCGCTCGCGCGCGGGGTTCCGGATTGGTCGGATGCGCGCGCCACCGTCATTGCGCTGCCGGCCGGCGAGCTGGCAAGGAACGTAGCCTCGAACCGCATCGACCGTCACGTCTATATCGCCGATCCGCAGCATCTCAAGGTGTACGAAGCCGGCGCTGGTCTGAGCGCGAGACACCCCTACGCTCAAACAGCTGGCGACCGGTTGCGCATCGGTTACGGGCGCTTTACCGTCTACCTCGGTGCCTCTGCGGGATGCGGCAAGACCTACGCCATGCTGGACCGCGCCCATCAGATGCAGGCCGAAGGCATCGACGTCGTCGCTGCCATCGTCGAGACACACGGCCGCCCCGATACCGAACGCATGCTGCAAGGCATCGAGGTGCTCGATCGCAAGAACGGAGAGATCGACCGCGAGGCGCTCGTGGCGCGCCATCCTCAAGTCGCTCTCATCGATGAGCTGGCGCACACGAACGCAGCCGGAAGCGATTATCCGAAACGCTATCAGCAGGTGCTGTCGATCGTGCGTTCCGGCATTTCAGTGATCACGACGCTGAACGTCCAGCACTTAGAAGGTCTCTCGGATGCGGTGCTGCGCCTCACGGGTCAGCGCGTGCGCGAGACGCTGCCGGACGGCATTCTCGAGCTTGCCGACGAGGTCGTGCTGATCGATGCGACGCCCGAAGTATTGCGCGAACGACTGCGCGCCGGAAAGATTTATCCGGCCGAACGCATCGACCGCGCGCTTGCCAACTTCTTCACCGTGGAGAATTTGACCGCATTGCGCGAGCTCGCGATTCGCGAGACGATTCGTGCACGCCAACCGGCGCGGCTGCCCGCTCCCTTCTCGCATCTCGTGCTGGGCGTGCGAGGACGAGAGCGCGATGCGGAGTTGATACGCTGGGCCGCCCGCTTCGCATCCCGGCTCGATATCGAATGGACGGTCGCGTTTATCGCCGCCGATCGACAGGCTGCCGAAGCCCCCGATGTCGCAAGACTCGAAGGCGCGGCTCGTTCGGCAGGCGCGCACTGGCGGCTCGAAGTTGCACCGAACGCCGCCTCGGCGCTCGTTCGCGTCGCAGGGGAAATCCCGGAGTCGGCAATTGCCGTCGAGGGCCCACGGGGGCGCCGCCGCTTCTGGGAACGTCCGGCGTTCGGGCGCCTGCTGCTCGACGCCGGAGCCAGGGACGTGTTTCTATATTCGCCGGCGCCTTTCCAGAGCGCGAAAACCTAGCGTTTCGCCGCGTCGAGGGCCAGGTTGAGCTCGAGGACGTTTACGCGCGGCTCACCGAGGATTCCGAAGGTTCGTCCGCGCACGTGCGCGTCGACGATCGCCCGCAGCGCATCTTGGCTCATCCCTCGCGCCTTTGCAACGCGGGGAATCTGATAATACGCGCCGGCTGGTGAAATATCCGGATCGATGCCGCTGGCGCTCGACGTGACGAGCTCGGGGGGAATCGGGCCCGTTGCGTCAGGGTTTTCTCTCTCGAGCGCCGCGACCGCTGCGGCAACCCTGTCGATCAGCTTCTTCGAAGCGGGTCCGAGATTGGTACCGCCGGTTTGCGTGGGGTCGTTGCCGTTCTTTCCAGCTGCCCACGGCCGTCCGTGGAAGTACTGCGGCCTCGTGAACGTCTGTCCGACCAAGGCCGAACCAACCGCCTTTCCGTCGCTGAGAATGAGCGAGCCGCCGGCCTGGTGCGGAAACGCGACGATGCCGATGAGCCATATGATCGCCGGGTACACGAGGCCGAGCACAACGACCGACACGGCGGTGAATAGCAGCGCGGGGACGAGATGTGACAGGCTGCTTTCCGTGCGTTGTGGCTGCGTTTGACCAGCCATATCTCAACCTGCCAGATGCAGACCGACGAGAATCATGTCGATCAACTTGATGAAGATAAAAGGGATGACGATGCCGCCGACTCCATAGACGAGGACGTTCTCGCGTAAGACGGCATCGGCACCTCGCGGACGATAGGTAACACCGCGTAACGCAAGCGGAATTAGCGCGATGATAATGAGCGCGTTGAAGATGATTGCCGACAGGATTGCGCTCGATGGTGAATGCAGCCGCATGACGTTGAAGGTATTCATGGCCGGATATGCAGTGCTGAACATCGCCGGCAAAATCGCAAAGTACTTCGAGATATCGTTCGCGATTGAAAACGTCGTCAACGAGCCTCGCGTCATGAGCAGCTGCTTGCCGATCTCGACGATCTCGATCAGCTTGCTGGGATCCGAATCGAGGTCGACCATATTCGCCGCTTCTTTCGCGGCCTGCGTTCCCGAGTTCATCGCGATGCCGACGTCGGCTTGCGCCAGTGCCGGCGCATCGTTGGTGCCGTCGCCTGTCATAGCGACGAGACGACCCGAGCCTTGCTCGCGCCGAATCAGCTCCATTTTCGTTTCCGGCGTAGCTTGGGCGAGAAAGTCATCGACGCCGGATTCCTTTGCGATCGCCGATGCTGTAAGGGGGTTGTCACCGGTGATCATGATCGTACGAATGCCCATCGCGCGCAGCCGCTCGAAACGCAGCTTGATGTTCGGCTTGAGGATGTCTTTCAGATGGATGATGCCGAGGATCTGCGCGCCTTGCGAGAGCAGCAACGGCGTCCCTCCGCTGCGGGCGATGCGCTCGACGTCGGCGCTGAAGCGCGAATCGTCGATCGCGGCGCCCTGTGCTTTTGCGAAGGCGACAACCGCGTCGGCCGCGCCCTTACGGATTGCCGTGACGTTTTCGCCCGCGGGGAGGTCAAGCCCGCTCATGCGCGTGTAGGCGCTGAATGGAACGAATGTCGAGCCGATCGGCGCGCCGCCGCTGGTCTCCTTGAAGCCCATGCGCTCGGCCAATGCGACGATCGAGCGGCCCTCCGGAGTGTCATCGGCAAGCGAAGAGAGATACGCGGCACGCGTCGCCGTTTCGATCGCCACAGCGGGCAAAGGGATGATCTCGCTGGCTTGGCGGTTTCCCAGGGTGATCGTTCCTGTCTTGTCGAGCAGCAGCGTGTCGACGTCACCTGCCGCTTCGACGGCACGGCCGCTCATCGCCAGAACGTTTCGCTGCATCACGCGATCCATGCCCGCGATGCCGATGGCCGAGAGCAAACCGCCGATCGTCGTTGGAATCAAGCATACGTAGAGCGCCGCCAGCACAGTGATCGATTGCACGGTCCCGGCATAGATCGAGAACGGCGCAAGCGTCGCGACGGCGATGAGAAAAATCACGGTCATCCCGGCCAAAAGGATCGAAAGTGCGATCTCATTCGGCGTCTTCTGCCGCTGCGCGCCTTCGACGAGGTTGATCATGCGGTCCATGAACGTCTCGCCGGGATTCGCCGTGACGCGAACGACGATCCAGTCGGAAAGAACACGAGTGCCGCCGGTGACTGCGCTGCGGTCGCCGCCGGCTTCGCGAATGACCGGCGCGGATTCACCGGTAATCGCCGATTCGTCGACGCTGGCGGCGCCTTGGATGACATCGCCGTCGCCGGCGATGATCTCCCCGGCTTCAATGCGAATGACGTCGCCCTTCCGTAGCTGCGACGAGCTGACCATGACGTACTCGTTGTCGCCGGCGAGCTTTCGGGCTTGCGTGTCAGACTTGGCGCGGCGCAGGAACTCGGCTTGCGCCTTCCCACGTCCTTCGGCGACGGCCTCGGCGAAGTTCGCGAAGAGCACCGTGAACCACAACCATGCAGATATCGCAAAATCGAAGCCGGCTCCGCCGGTCGGTGTCGAGACGTGCGCCGCCCAATCCCGGAAGAACAATGCCGAGGTGACGGCAGCGCCCACCTCGACCGTGAACATGACGGGGTTGCGCACCAGCCGGCGTGGATCGAGCTTCCTGAAAGAAGCGGCGATGGCGGGACCGACGATCTCCGGATCGAAGAGCGAGCGCGCTTTCGGGCGGCGCTCGAGCCGCGTTTGCGAGAGCATTAGAACGTCTTTCCTTGGTACATGAGGAGGTGCTCGACGATCGGGCCGAGCGAGTCTGCCGGCAAGAACGTCAGCAAGCCGACGAGCACGACAACACCGATCAGCAATGCGACGAAAAGCGGAGTCGTCGTCTTGAACGTGCCCGACGAGAACGGAACGGCACGCTTTCCGGCGAGCGAGCCTGCGAGCGCGAACACCGGAATGATCTCGGCAAAACGTCCTCCGAACATCACGACTCCGCCGACCAGATTCGTAAACTGATTGCTTCCAGCGCCGGCGAAGGCGCTGCCGTTATTGCCGGTCATCGACGAGAACATGTACAAGATCTCGCTGAAGCCGTGCGGTCCCGCGTTATTCATTGCATTGAGCCCCGCGGGCAGCACGACGGCAATCGCCGTCGGAATCAGCGGAAACACCGCGAATACGAGGGCGCCCAGCATCGCAAGCTTGACCTGCCTGCTCTCGATCTTCTTGCCGAGATACTCCGGCGTTCTGCCGACCATGAGCCCCGCGATGAAGACGGTGAGGATGACGAATAGCAGCATGCCGTACAAGCCCGCACCGGCGCCGCCGAAGATGACTTCACCGGTCTGGATGTTCGCCATCGGCACGAGACCAGCGATCGGATTGAACGAATCGAGCATCGCGTTGACGGCACCGCACGACGTGTCGGTCGTCAGGGTGGCCCAGAGCGTCGAGGCGGGAACGCCGAAGCGCGTCTCGAGACCTTCATAATTGACGTTCACGCCGTGCGCGGCCATCAGCGGGTTCGGCTGCGCCTCGAACTGATAGCATACCGCGAACCCGATGACGAATAAAATCGTCATCGCTGCGAAGATCGCCCACCCTTGCCGCTGGTCCTTGGTATATCTTCCGAACGTGTACGTAAGCGAGACCGGAATCAGAAGCATCGCCCAGAGCTCGAAGACGTCGCTAAGCGGCGTCGGATTCTCGAGCGTCGCCGCGGAGTTGGCGTTGACGAAGCCGCCGCCGTTCGTGCCCAGCTCTTTGATGATCTCTTGGGACGCAATCGGTCCCTGCGGGATGTCGATCCCGGTGCCCTGGATGGAAACGGTGTGGGTGTAGGGCGAGAAGTTTTGCGGGACGCCTTGCCACAGCAGCAGCAACGCGCCGACGAACGAGATCGGCAAGAGGAGGTAGAGGTTGCAGCGGACGAGGTCTTTCCAGAAATTGCCGATGGTCGACTTGTCCGTGCGCACGATCCCACGAATCAACGCGATCGCGACGGCGATGCCCGCCGCGGCCGAAACGAAGTTGTGCCACGCCAGCCCGGCCATCTGCGAAAGATAGCTCATCGTGCTTTCGCCGGAGTAGAACTGCCAGTTCGTATTCGTGAGAAAGCTCACGGCCGTATTGAACGCGAGGTCCGGTGCAAGTCCGGGAAAATGCTGCGGGTTGAGCGGCAGCCGGCCTTGTGCCAGCAGGAGCCCGTAGAGCCACGCAAAGCCGACCACATGGAACGCCATGAAGGCGAACGCATAGGTCTTCCACGACATCTCGCGATCCGGATTGATGCGGCAAACCGCGTACGTAGCCAGCTCGATCGGCGCGAGAACCGGCGTCAGGAAGGTTCGCTCACCCTCGAACACGCGATACATGTAGATGCCGAGAGGCACCATGCACACGCAAGCGAGGCCAAACACGAAAGCGGCTTGCGCCCAACCAATGATGGTCATCTAAAAGCGCTCCGGACGCAGCATCGCAAACATCAGGTACACGAACCCGGCCACGGACAAGAGGAGACCGACGATATAGTCGATGCTCATCGCTTAGACCTTATCGCAGCCGATTATGTACCGGTCGGCTACGTAGAAGAGCACGACACAAATCAGCAGCGTGCCTAGCTGAAGCTGCCACATGCCCGTAGCCTAGACCCGCCCGCGAATGCGCGGCAACATCCGAATGGATGTATCTTTCGGCCGCTTTATTTTTGCCGGATGGCGCAAATGCACCTCACGGCGGCGCGCCGGGCGTACTCAATGCGTGTGCGTGAAGTTCCCGACGGCAACGCCGGCTGCCCGGATCGCCGATAACGCCGCCCGCATCCCGAAGGGTTCCTTGGGGCGGCCGACCAGCGCGAAATAACGATGCGGATCGATGTTCAGCGTCCGCGTTTGCACGAGCGCGACCGGAACTTCGCGCAAGAATGCCGTCATCGCCGCGACTTCGCCGGCATCGTCGGTCACGCCGGGGTGCGTGAGCAGATTGAGCGAGACGCGCAAGCCTCCCGCGCGGGCGCGCCGGACGCTCTCGAGCACGTTATCGAGTTCGTAGCCGATGGGCCGATAGTACGCCGCGTACACCGCCGGCCGAAACGAGTTCAAACTGATGCGCACGGCATCGAGACCGGCGTCGATGAGCGTCTGCAGCGATTTCGGCAGGCTGCCGTTCGTGTTCAGATTGATCGTGCCCGTGCGGACGCGCGCGCGAATCTTGCCAATGGCGCGCGCGATCGCAGTCGTGCGCAACAACGGCTCGCCCTCGCAGCCCTGCCCGAAGGACACGATGCCGTCACGAACCCGCTCGAGATGGTGGATCGCGATTCGCGCCGGCGCATCGGCCTGGACCTCGTAGGAAATTCGTTCCTGCGGGGACGGAATGCCGGCGTCACGCTCGAGCTCGGAGATGCAGCCGACGCAGCGCGCGTTGCAGCGCGGCGAGACGGCCAGCGCGGCTTCACCTTGCTCGAGAAAGACGTTCTGAGCGGTAAAGCAGCCGTATTCGAGCGAGCAGCGCGCCAGCTGCGCGAGCACGCGATTTCCGGAATCCGCAGCAAGCCTCGAGGCGACGATGTTCTGCAGCTCGCCCTCGGCAAATGTGCGCGGCTTCCAATTCGGGTCTTCGTCGGTTCGCGCGGCAGCGACGTACAGCGCATCGCCGATCGCGCACGCAAACGCGTAGCCGAACAGCGGCAGCGGGGGCGCGCCTTCACGTTCTTCGTACGCCGGCAGCAGCAATCGCGTGTAGCCGGCCGGCAGCAGCGCGCCCAGCGCGGTGCGCCGCGATGCTGCTCCACGGCGCAGCAGCGGCGAGCGGCCGGGCAGCATCACCGGTACGGTGCCGCGCGGCGCGCGAATCAGCTCGCGGCGAAACACCGGACGCACGATTCCGCCGTCGGCAAGCGGCTCACGCCCCTCGTCGAAGAAGATCCGGCCGCGACGATCGGCGTAGGCGAGGCCGATGGACCGGCTGCTCACGTTACGGCGAGTTCGCGCGCTCCCGTTCGTTCGACCGGCCCCGTCAGCAGCGCGGGACCTTCACCATCCCAGACGACGGAAAGAACGCCCCCGGGCACGCGCACCGCTACGGGCGAATTGACGCCGCGCAAACGCATTGCGGCTGCCGCGCTCGCGACGATACCGGTACCGCAGGCGCGCGTCGCGCCGGCGCCGCGCTCCCAGTGCACGACGCGCAAAGTCGAGCCGTCGAGCACCGTGACGAAATGCACGTTCGTTCCGCCCGGGAAAGCCTGATGCGTCGAGAGCATCGGCCCCCAGCGCGCAAGATCGATCGCTTCGACGTCGTCGACGAAGACGATCGCATGCGGATTTCCGACGGAGACCGGAACGTACGTCCACTCCCGGCCGCCGGCTTCGAGCCGGCGCTCCTCACCGACGCGCGGAACGCCGATATCCGTTTCGACCGCGTACGGCACCCCCGACAGCACGCGGGCGCCGATGTCGCCGGCCACGGTTTCGATGACGAAACGGCCGCCCTCGCCACGATCCGAGAGATAGCGCGCGACGCAGCGAATTCCGTTTCCGCACATCTCGGCCTCGCTGCCGTCCGGATTGAACATCCGCATGCGGACGTTCGCCCGTGCGGTCGACGAAGGCAGGAGCACGAGGAGCCCATCGGTCTCTTTCAGCGCGGTTGCGATTCCAGCGTAAACCGCATCGGAGCGCTGCCCGCCGGTTCGATCGTCGAGCAGGCCGAACGCGTTCTCCGCACCGTGCAGCAGCTCGAGATGGACGTTCGTAGCCAAGAAGTCTCCTCAGGACCCGATTTGAGCCTTGTCTTCTTCACGCGTAAAGGCGTGGCTCGCGAAGGGGCCTTCGGGAGAGATCGTCGAGACCGCGTGCTTGTAGATGAGATGCATCTTGCGTTCGTATTCCAGGATGATCGTGAACGGGTCGAAGCCTTTGACCACGCCGCGTAACTGGAAGCCGTTCATCAGGTAAACGACCACGGGAACGGCTTGGCGTTTTACTTCGGAAAGGTACGCGTCTTGCAAGGCTTGCGGCCGCGCGTTCATGGGCACCGCTTCATGCCCATCCCGGAATGGTCCTTGCGAGCGCGATCAGCTGCGCAAGCAAATCACCGCTCACACGCGCGACCCCAGGCTCCGAGCGAAACCACGTGGCCTGCCGCTTCGCGTAGCGCCGGGTCGCGCGCACGAGCTGCATGCGCAATTCTGAAGGCGTGGAGAAGCCGCGCAGGTACGCGAGTGCTTGTGGATAACCGACGGCATCCGCCGCGACCGCCGAGGTTCCCAATTGCTCCGCTTCATCCACGAGGCCGGCTTGCAGCATTGCGTCGACGCGTTCCGCGATGCGTCGTTCGAGCTCGGGGACGGGCACGTCGAGATACGCTTTGACGAACGGTATGCCGCGCGCGCGCAGGCTATCGCGCGTGATTTCTCTCGGCTCGCGCCCGAGACGTTGCGCCAGCGCGATCTCGAGCGCGCGTATCACGCGATAGCGATCTCTTGCGTGTAATGCGGCTGCCCGTTTGGGATCGAGCGCGGCGAGCCATTCGTGCATGACCTCGGGCGGATGCAGTAACGCCTCGCGTGCCAGCCGCGACCGCAGCCCTTCATCACGTTCGCCCGCCAAGCCGACGTCCCCGGCCAGCGCGCGAACGTAGAATCCCGTCCCACCGGCGACGATCGCTCGCTTTCCGCGCGCGCGAATGTCGTCAATCGCGGCCAGGGCGCCTCGAACGAACGCTGCAGCCGAGTACCGCTCTCGAGGATCGAGAAACGCAACCAGGTGATGACGCACCTCGCGCAGCGCTTCCGGCGACGGCGCTGCGGTTCCAACCGGCATGCTGAGATAGATTTGCCGCGAATCCGCACCGACGATCTCGGCGTCAAATCGCTTGGCCAGCTCGATCGCAAGCTTCGTCTTTCCCGATGTCGTCGGCCCGGTGACGATGAGAACGCCCGGCATCACGTGCGCTTGAAGAGTCGCGCGATCTCCTGCGGGCCGAGCTGCACGATGGTCGGACGGCCGTGCGGGCACTGCATCGGGTTGCGGCACGCGGGCAATCGTTCGACCAGGGCTCGCATCTCCGATTCCGTGAGAATCGCACCTGCACGGACCACCGAATGACACGCCAGCGAAGCCCACACTCGCTCGTGATAGCGCATCTCCGTACCGTCTGCGCCGAGATCGCGCACGAATTCCGCGACGTCGAATTCACGGCGCCCGTCACCGGGCGCCCAACGGTAGCCGGCCGGCGTTGCGACGATACGGTAGGTGCGCTCGCCGAACGGCTCGATCTCGAGACCGCCGGCGCGCAACGCGTCGAGCGCGGCCTCCAGCGCTTGGCTCTGCGCGGCGTCGAGCTCGAAGAGGTACGGGACCAACAAGGGTTCGCTTGCGCCTTCCTTGCCCGCAGCGTTGCGTTCGATGGCCTCGTACGCGATCCGCTCGTGGGCGGCGTGCTGATCGACGAGAATCAGCGCGTCGCCCTGCGATGCAACGATATACGTTGCATCGAGCTGCGCGAGGATGCGCGTGCCCGCTGCGGCGGCGCCTGAGTGCTCGACTTGGAAAAGCGGCTCTTGCGACGCTTCCATCGTCGAGACGGGTGCGAAAGAGACCGTTTTCACCAGCCGTGCTTGCGCGTGCTCGCGCAAGCCGCGCGAAAGCGTACCGCGAACGACTTCGAACACCGCGCGGTCGTAGCGCAGTCGCACGTCCGTTTTGGTGGGATGCACGTTCGGGTCGACGTGATCCGGCGGCAGCGTCAGGAAAAGGACGCCGTACGGATGGCGCCCCGTCATCGCAAACGTTGCATAGCCTGCCGTCCAGGCGCCGGCGAGCAAACCGCTGCGCAGCAATCGCCCGTTGACGAAAAGATATTGCATGCGGCGGTCGCTGCGATCGTTGCCGGGCGCGCTCACGTAACCGGTGACGCGCACGTCGTGCGAACCGTTCTGTGTCGTCAGCGGAATCAATCCGCGCGCGAGCGCCGTGCCGAACACGTGCTCCAGACGCGGCTCCAAGACGTCCCCTGACGGCAGAACCCACACGTCTCGGCCGTCGTGCGAGAGTGAGAACGTCGTGTCGGGATAGGCGAGTGCGATGGTGCCGAGCCAGCTCGAGATGCGCGCGAATTCGGCGCCTGCCGAGCGCAAGAACTCACGCCGCACCGGAACGTTCGCGAAAAGATCCCGAGCGACGACGCGCGTTCCGGGCGGCGCCGCCGCAGGCTCCACCGGGCCGACCTCTTCACCGTGCGCCCGAACGCGCGCGCCCAGCTCCGCATTTGCCGTTCGCGTCGTGATCTCCAGATGCGCGACCGCGGCGATGCTCGCGAGACCTTCGCCGCGAAACCCCAGCGTCACGACGCGCTGCAGATCGTCGTGCGACTCGAGCTTGGACGTCGCGTGGCGTTGCGGCGCGAGACGCAAATCAGCGACCCCCATCCCCTCGCCGTCGTCGACCACTTCGATCTCTTCGAGCCCGCCGCCGCGAATGCGCACGCCGATGCGCCGTGCGCCGGCGTCCAGCGAGTTCTCGACCAATTCTTTAACGACCGAAGCGGGACGTTCGATCGCTTCACCGGCGGCGATGCGTCCGATCGTCTCGTCGTCGAGAAGCCGAATCACGGCTCGAAGAGCAGCGGCTGCTCGGTGACCTGCGGTTTGGCGAGCCGGCCACGCAAGGGCCGCTGTGCTTCGAGCGTCGGCCGTTCTTCCAACGCCTCGGCAATCTCTTTGGCGCGCGCGACGACCGCAGGCGGTAAACCCGCCATGCGAGCAACCTCGATTCCGAACGAGCGCGAGGAGCTGCCCGGCAGGACACGGTGCGAAAAGATCGGTGCGCCGTCCTTGGTGTTCTCGACGGCGGTAATATGGAAGTTCGCGACGAGCGGCCAGCGCTCCGCAAGCGCGACCAGCTCGTGGAAGTGCGTAGCAAAGAGCACCATCGGCGCGGCATCCGCCTGCTCGAGCAGATATTCGCTGATGGCCTGCGCGATCGCGAGACCGTCCGTCGTGCCGGTTCCGCGACCGACCTCATCGATCAGCAAGAGACTGCGGCGCGTCGCGCGCCGCAAGATGTTCGCAGTCTCGAGCATCTCGACGTAAAAGGTCGACTGACCCGATGCCAAGTCGTCGCCGGCGCCGATTCGCGTGAAGATCCGTTCGACGATGCCCAGTTCCATCGCGCGTGCCGGAACGAAAGAACCGATCTGCGCCAAAATCACGAGCAGCGCCGTTTGCCGCAGATACGTCGATTTGCCCCCCATATTGGGGCCCGTGAGCACGAGAAAGCGCGCCGAATTCGTTTCCAAATGCAGATCGTTCGGGACGAATTGCGCGCCGAGAATCGCTTCCATCACGGGGTGCCTGCCGTCGCGGACGTCGATGCGCGACTCATCGACGAAGCGCGGCCGCACGTACCCTCGTTCCGCAGCAACTTGCGCGAGCGACCGCGTCGCATCGATTTCCGCAAGCGCGTCCGCCGCTCGCTGCAGCTCGTCGGCGCGCGCCGCGACCCGCTCGACCAAGGTCTCGAACAATTCGACTTCCCGCTCGCGCTGCCGCGTTTGCGCGTTCGCGATCGCGAGATCCAGCTCGCGCAGCTCCGGCGTCACGAAACGCTCGCCACCGGTCAGCGTCTGCCGGCGCACGTAGTCGGACGGCACCGCGTCGAGATAGCTCTTGCTGATTTCGATCGCATAGCCGAATGCGCTCGCGTACTTGACCTTCAGCGAGCGAATGCCGGTGCGCTCGCGCTCGCGATCTTCCAGCGCGGCAATGCGCGAGCGCGCATCGGTGCGCAGCGCGACGACTTCCTTAAGCTCGGCATCGCTGTCCGGCCGGATCACGCCGCCGTCCGCGAGCGTTGCGGGCGGCTCTGCGACCAGCGTCCGTTCGAGATCGGCGGCCAGCTCGTCGAAATCGGCGATCGCCGCGGCGCAGCTGCGAAGGTTTACGGGAAGACTCGCATCGCCGAGCGCATCGCGAATCGGATCGAGATATGCGAGCGTTCGCCGCAGCGACGCCAGATCGCGCGGAGAGGCGCGGCGCAACCGAACTTTCTGTGCGATGCGCTCGAGATCGAAGCAGCCGTCAAGGACTTCTCCCAGCGCTTGCCGGCGTGAATGGTCGGCGACCAGCGCTGCAACCGCGTCCGCGCGCCGCTCGATAGCATCGCGCTCGACCAGCGGCGCGAGGATCCAACGCGTCAGCATCCGCGTGCCCATCGCGGTTTTCGTGCGATCGACGCAAGCAAGCAGCGTCGCGTCCGGATTCTGGCCGAGCGCGCGCGTCAGCTCGAGATGCGCGCGCGAGCGAGGATCGAGCGCCAAGAACGTCCGCTGGGCGTAAAAGAGCGGCGCTCGCAACGACGAGCGATCCCCGAGACCGACGCGCCGGACGAACGCCGAGATCGCTTCCAGCGCGCGCTGAATGGCGGTGGATTCCTCGGCATCGAAACCTTCGATGCCGGCGTGCGGGCGCCCGTTGACCGCCGCGAGAGAAGAGCACGTGACGCGCGCGTCGCCATCCAGAACGCGCCCGATTGCAGCCCGGACGTCGGCAGAAACGTCGGCGATGATCTCCGGTGGCTCCAGCCGTGCCAGCTCGGCCAGCGTATCTTCGAGCGCATTTTCGCCCGAGAACGCGGTTGCGGCGACGTAACCCGTCGAGAGATCGGCGCTCGCAAGTCCCAGCGACTCGCCCACCGCCGCCAGCGCGCACAGATAGTTGTTGGCGCTGCGCGACAAGAGCGGCTCTTCCACGATCGTACCCGGAGTGACGACGCGCGTGACGTCGCGACGCACGAGCTTGTTCGGGACGGGAACTTCGAGCTGCTCGGCGAGTGCGACGACGCGCCGCTGCGCGACGAGCTTCGCGAGATACGTGTCGAGCGCATGATGCGGGACGCCGGCCATCGCAATGCGCTGCCCCGATCCCGCTTCCTTCGATGTGAGCGCGATCGAGAGCGCCTTCGCTAGTGTCTGCGCGTCGTCGCCGTACGCTTCGTAGAAATCGCCCACCCGCGAGAGCAACAGCGCTTCGGGATAACGTGATTTCAGCCCGAAATACTGCTCCAGCAGCGGCGAGTATCGCATCACCTGGTGTTCGCGCGGTTGCGGGCAAGTTCTTTTGGCCCAAAAGCAGTGAAGGTTGGCGGGGTACCACCAACCTCCACTTGCATGCTATGGATTTACCCGCCGATTTGCTCCGGTTGCCCGGCTCAGATGTCGGCCGTCGATCCTCGGTTACAGCTCGGACCGCCGCTCTCGCGATGGTCGTCGTCGCCGGTGTCCCACGGCGGCTATGCGCGCCGCACTTCAATTGCTCGAAGTGAGCACATCGTAATCAACGCCGGATGCGGTTGCAATAGGTTTTTTGCGTACTCACAAGCTTACTCACAACTTTGTCGACTTATCCGCAAAGCAAGCGCGCTTATCCCCGGAATCCACAAGTTTAGATCAAGTCGAAAACGGGCGATCGCACCGGCCGCGCGCGGCCGTCAAACGTCGCGGACCGGCCGACGATCGTGCCGGTGCAGCCCCAACGATGCGCTCCGCCGATTTGTATGTCGAGCCACGGCTCGTCCGGACGAGGCGAAGCGGTCTCGTTCTCCGTGTCCGGCGCAATCACGGTAACGTTGTCGATCGTGCGCGCGGCGAGCTTCGTTCGGTCTTTGCGCGATGGACCGATGACGAGAGCCCGCACCGTCGTCCCCACTTTCGCGCGATGAAACGCCGTGGCGCTGTCGTCGACGACCTGCGCCAAGAGGCGCAACCGCGCTCCGCCGGTCTCCGGTGAAATTTGCGTCCAACGCGCAGCCGGCGTACCGCGACGCGGCGAGTACACGAACGTGAAGGCTTGCGCGAACCCGATTTCGCGGCAGACGTCCAGCGTGCGCCCGAAATCTTCGTCCGTCTCGCCGGGAAAGGCGACGATCAGATCGGTGGACAGCGACCAACCGGGGCAATGCTCGCGGAACACATCGATCTTCGAGCGATACTCCTCGATCGTGTACTTGCGGTTCATCCGCCGCAAGACGGGATTCGACCCCGATTGCATCGGCAGATGCAGGCGCGGGTTGACGGTTGGGAGCGCGGCCAGCGTGCGCACCAGCTTCGCCGTGAAATCCTTCGGATGCGACGTCACGAACGTGAGCCGCTCGACTCCTCCGATCCGGGCCGTCCGCTCCAACAGCTCCGAGAAATCGCTATCGCCGCCGGGGTCCTTGTAGGCGTTCACCGTTTGACCGACGAGCGTGATCTCGCGCGCGCCCTCCGCGACGCGGCGGCGCACTTCGTCCAAGATGTCACCGATCGGCCGGTGATCGAAGCGACCGCGAACGTGCGGCACGATGCAGAACGTGCAATAATAAGAACAACCGCGCTGCACGGTGACGAAGGCGCGCAGATGCGAGTAAGCGTCGCTAACGCCGTCCGGCGCGCCGCCGAGCGGCAAGAGCAGCGCTGCCTCTTCGTCCGCTTCTTGCGGCGTGTCCAAAAACTCGTCGCGCCAGCGCGCGATCGCTTCGGAGAGCTTGAAGAGATCCTGCGTTCCGAACACCGCATCGACGTGTGGAACGATGCGTTGCATGCGATCGCGATCTTGTTCCGCGAGACAACCCGTGACCACGAGCCGAACGCCGGGGTTACGGTCCTTGAGCGCCTTGAGATGCCCGATCCGGCCGTATGCGCGCGTCTCGGCGTTGTCGCGGACGGTGCACGTGTTGACGACCACGACCGACGCATCGAGCGGACGGTCCACGACCGTATAGCCTGCGCTGCGCGCCCGTTCCGCAATGGCTTGCGAATCGGCCTCGTTCATCTGGCAGCCGAAGGTTTCGATATAGATGCCGGGCACGGAGGCCCTCGTTTCTCCCCGGCGAGCCGTGACCCCGCCTCTCGCCCGCTCAGCGTATCCGCAGCGGCACGGCTCCGATGCGCACGTACAGGTCCAGCGGCAGGAACAGCTTGCCTCCGATCATCGCGGGCGCGGTATCGAACGTGAAGGCATCACCGTCCACGCGCATGGTCGGGTCGCCGAGGGTCCCAGTGGCGCGGTGACCGTTGAACCGGATTTCGATGCGTTTGCCGTCGACGGTCACGTCGCTCGCCGGCAGATAGCTGGAGGCGGGAGCGACGACGATCGCGCGCTCGCCGCCTGTCCCGGGACGCAGCACGACGTTGGTCGTCATGTCGGGATAGATTTCGACCCGGCGCTTGAAACGATCGCGCGCGGTCTCGACGAGAATGTCGTGCGCTCCGGGCGGCAGGTCGATTCGCCGCCCCGCGGCGAGCTTCACGGGCAAACCGTCCACGTCGACGTTCTTGATCGGGACGCCCGCGTGCAGCGAGAGCGTGCCATTCACCGGCGGCGCGCTCGTATCGCGGTCCAATTGAACGTCGACGAACTGGAACGGCTTGTCGTCCGTAATCGAGACTTTCACCTCGCGGCTCAGCCATCCGGTTTTCGCCGTCGTGACGGTATGCGAGCCAAGACCGAGCGCATCGATGAACAGCGGCGTGCGGCCGATGTATTGACCGTCGACCCACGTGTCCGCGCCGCTCGGGAACGTCGTCAGATAGATCGTGCCGGCCGTCACGGCGGCCGCGCGCTCGGGCAGGACGGCGGCGAGGACGAGGCCGGCAAACAGCGCCGCGAGAGCGGCTCGAACCATCACGCCGCCGGATTTCGCTGGGAAGTCGCTCTTTCCGCGCCGTAGGGCACCGCGAATGCTCCAACCCTCGACGGTCGCGCTCGTCGGCCGACCGAATGTCGGCAAGAGCTCGCTGTTCAACCGGCTCATCGGTCAGCGTCTCGCCATCGTCGACGAAGCGCCCGGCGTGACCCGCGACCGCTTGTACGCGCTGGCCGAATGGCGCGGAAGAACGTTCACGCTCGTCGACACCGCGGGCATCGATCCAGACGCCTCGCGCGGCGCGATCGAAACGAAGACGCGGCGGCAAGCCGAAGCAGCGGCAGCGCAAGCCGACGTCGTCGTTTTCGTCGTCGACGCCGCCGAAGGCCTCAATCCCCTCGACGAAGAGGTCGTCAGCATCCTGCGGCGCACGCGCCGCCCGGTAATCCTCACCGCCAACAAAGCGGAGTCGAACAACGCGCGCGCGTCCGCTGCCGGTGAGTTCGCACGGCTGGGACTGGGTACGCCGCTCGAGGTATCGGCAATCCACGGTGAGGGCACCGGCGACCTCCTCGATGCGATCGTCGAACGTTTGCCGCAGCGCGGGGACGACGTCGCGAGGCCGGAGAGCGAGCTCGCAGTCGCCATCATCGGCCAGCCCAACGTCGGAAAAAGCTCGCTGCTCAACGCGCTGCTCGGTGAGGAGCGCGCGCTCGTCTCGGAGGTGCCGGGCACGACGCGGGATGCCATCGACTCGGTTTTCCCCTACCGGGACCGCACGATTCGTCTGATCGACACGGCGGGCGTTCGGAAAAAACCGGCGGCGAGGGGATCGATCGAATACTATGCGTCGCTGCGAGCCCTAGCAGCCGTCGCACGCGCCGACATCGTGCTGCTCGTGATCGATTCGATGCGGGGACCGCTGGCGCAAGACCGGCGCCTCGCCGGACTCGCGATCGAAGAGAAAAAAGGCCTCATCGTCGTCTCCAACAAGTGGGACCTCGCACGCGAACAAGGAGAGTTCTCGCAAGCGGAGCTGACCGAAGCCGTCTACCGAGAGCTGCCGTTTGCCCGCTTCGTGCCAGTCGTCTTTTTGTCGGCGCTCACGCGCCGGCGGCTCGGGGCGCTGATGCCCGTCGTCATGACGGTTGCCGCCAATCTCGAGCGCCGCATTCAAACGGCACATCTCAACGCGATGGTCCGGGACGCCGTGCTCGCGCACGCGCCGCCGGCGGTGGGCGGAAAATCGCTGAAAATATTCTACGGTTCCCAAGTTGCGACGCGACCGCCGCTCTTCGTCTTTCATTGCAACGATCCCGACCTGGTCCGGGGTTCGTACGTGCGGTTTCTGGAGGGAATCTTGCGCGCAGCCGACGATTGGACGGGCGTCCCTTTGTCTCTCGAATTTCGCCGCCGTTCGGAAGAACGATGAGCCTCGCGGAGCATGCCGGGATCGTCATCTTGGCGTTCGTCGCCGGAGCCTTGCCGTTCGGCTTGCTCGTCTCGCGGCTGTTCTATCATACCGATATCAGTAAGGAAGGCAGCGGCAACATCGGCGCAGCCAACGTGCTCCGTACGCTTGGGCGACCGGCCGGCGCGCTCGTGCTGCTGCTGGACGCCGCCAAAGGTTTCGGCCCGACGTTTCTTGCGATGGATCGCGTGGGAATAGGGCTCGCGCTCGCCGCCGGATTCGCCGCGATCGCCGGCCACTGCTATTCGCCTTTTTTGCGCGGCAAAGGCGGCAAGGGCGTGGCGACGGAGCTCGGCGTGCTCTTCGCGCTCGCATGGCCTGCCGGTGCCGTTTTCGTCGGTGTGTGGATCGTCACCGTCATCGCGTGCGGGTACGCTTCGGTCGGATCGCTGGTCGCTAGCCTTTCCTCGATTGCAACCCTGTGGCTCTTCGGCGGCGGATGGGCGGCTCTTTACGCTGCCGTCGTCGTCGCGCTGATCGCGTGGCGGCACCGCGAAAATCTGCGGCGGTTGCGAACGGGCCGTGAAAATCGTCTGATAGGACCTTCCCGCTCGGCGTCCAACCCAGGCGGGCTGCCATGATATCGAGCAACGACTTCCGCAACGGCGTCACGATCGTCATCGACGGCCAGCTATGGACCGTCGTCGAGTTCCTGCACGTAAAGCCCGGCAAGGGCTCGGCGTTCGTGCGCACCCGGCTCAAGAACGTTCGCACGGGAGCGACGGTCGAACGCACCTTCCGCGCGGGTGAGAAGCTCGAACGCGCGACGGTTGACAACCGCGAGATGCAGATGCTCTATAACGACGCCGAAGGCTACCATTTCATGGATGCGGAGACGTACGAGAACGTCACGATCCAGCGCGACCTGATCGGAGAGCCGGCCGATTTTCTCAAAGACGGCACGAAGGTCAACGTGCAGTTCTACGAGGGCAACCCCATCGGCGTGGACGTCCCGGCTCACGTCGAGCTGCGGGTCACGGAGACGGACCCCGGATTCAAGGGCGACACTGCGACCGGCACGACCAAGCCGGCCAAGCTCGAAACGGGCGCAACCGTGCAGGTTCCCCTGTTCATCAACCCCGGCGACACGCTGCGCATCGACACGCGTGACGGGCGTTACATCAGCCGCGTTTAACTGAGGCGCGGAAAGGCGAGGGCCCGCTCGACCGGGAGCAAAGCCCGGCAGCGTCCAAAGTCCGGCCATGCGCAGGATCCGCACGCTTGCCATAGCCGCGGTGCTTTCGCTCCTGGCGGCGGGCATCGGCATCTTCTTCTATTTTGCGCCGGCACAGTTCGCGAACGCGAATCGCGTCATGGACTTCGTCGTCGTGAACGAAGCCATGCTCTGGGCGCAAGATCAGGACTGGATGCAGAAGGTCGGAATCGAGTTTCCGGATCGCAGCCGGTTCAATCCGCACCTCAAGCTCATCACGATCGACGAGGACTCGTTCCAGGCGCTGGGTCCCTTCCCGTGGCCCCGCTCCGTCTACGGAAAGCTGCTGAACCGGCTCGCGGCGGCCGGCGCGAAGACGGTCGCGTTCGACATCGTCTTTCTCGACAATTCTCCGGACCCAAAGCAAGACGCGGCCTTCGCGCAAGGCATGCACGCCGTACCGACGGTGCTGGGATATACGATCAACACCACCAGCGGCGGCTCGTTCGGCGCCGAGAACGTCGCCCAGGATCTGCGCGGTTCCGCTGCGGGCGTCGGCTACACCACGGTCGACAATCCCGGCGGCTGGACGCTCAGCCAGCCGTTCCCGCTGGTCGTCACCAAGGACGGAAAGCAGACGACCTATCTTTCGTTGGCCGGTGAAACGATTCAGCAATATACCGGCAAGAAGTTTGCGGCGGTTGACCGGTGGCATGCGCGCTTCGGGAACGAGAAGATCCCGCTCGATGGCGATTACAAGATCCTCAACTTGCCGTTCCGGACGCACGAGCGCCAAGAGATTTCGGGACCACGCGTAGGTGCGACCGAACAGTTCATTGCGTTTGCGGAATGGCTGCCGTTCTATCAGGCCCTGCAACTGCCGATGAAGGACTTGCGAACGTTCGCGAAGGGCAACATCATCGTGGTCGGCAGCACGGCGCAGGCACTCGGCGACTTCATCCTTACGCCGAATGGCCGCTATCCGGGAGTCTTCTCGAACCTGCGGTTTATGGATCAGTTCATGACCAACACGTTCATCACGCGCTCGCGCCCGTGGATCAACGTGCTGCTGCTGCTGATTTTGCCGCTTGCAATTGGGGCTATTGTCACGTACCTGGCACCGCTCTTGGGCATCGGCCTCTCGCTGGCCCTCGTGACCGTTTACTCGAGCGTCGTCATTCTGATCTATGGTTTCACGCTGTATTGGCTCGACCTGATCCACGTGGACGGCGCGATGCTGGGCACGGCCCTGCTCGTGGCGCTCTATCGGGTGGTCACGGAAGGCGCCGACAAACGAGCGATTCGTGACATGTTCGGCAAGCACGTCAGCCCGGAGCTGGTGAACGAGATGATGAAGGCCGACGATCCGAAGGCGGCCCTGAACCTCAAAGGCAAGCGCGTCAAGGTCACGATCTTTTACTCCGACATTCGCGGCTTCACGGCGATGTCCGAGAAGATGACGCCGGAGCAAATCTATACGCAGCTCAACGAGTACTTCGAAGAGATGTGCAAGATCGTCTTCAAGTACGGCGGGTACGTCGACAAGTTCATAGGCGATTGCCTCATGGCCGTGTTCAGCGCGCCTAATCCGAAGCCGGATGACGCGAAGAGCGCCGTGTTTGCGGCGATCGAGCAACAAGAGAAGATTCTGGAGATGGCCAAAGAGTGGGAAAAAGCCGGCCGCAAGGTCTTCACGGTCGGCATGGGCCTCAATACCGGTGAGGTCGTCATGGGCAACCTGGGGTCGTCGGACCGGCTCAACTACACCGTCATCGGCGACAACGTCAACACCGCCGCCCGTCTGTACAACGTCGCCAAAGGCGGTCAGACGATCATCAGCGAGACGACGTACGAAGAAGTCAAGGACCTGGTGGTCGTCAACGAGCTCGACCCCGTCATGGTCAAGGGCAAAGAAAAGCCGTTACGGATATTCGAGGTGATCCGCAAGCTGCAGCCCGGTGAGGAGAACCCATCCAAACTGCGCGATCCGAATGCACCCGTCGAGGTGCAAATGGCTGCCGCCCACTGACCCGTCGCGCGCCGGCAGGCTTTCTCGCGCTCTTTCTGACCGGCGCGCTGGCCGCCGTTCCGGCGGCGAACCCGCGAGCCCTCGCCGCGGAGGGCGCTAACGTACTGCGCCGCGACGCCGGCGCCGTTACGTACAAGCTGCCGCAGATGGACCCGGTCTCGCTCACGGGCAGCGCCACGGTCGCCGATTCCGTGACCGCAACGACCGCGGTTCAGTCTCTTGCGACGCTGCGGCTGCGCGATTCGAGCGAGATTCGGATCGGCGATCTCACGAGCGTGCGCGTCGGCGATCTCGCCGCTGCCGGCGAAGCGACGCACGGCGCGACGATCTTCATGAATCGCGGAGCCGTGCGTTTTGCGATCAAGCATCCTGCGGGTGGCCGCGCCAACTATCGTTTCGTCACGCCGACGTCGACCCTTGGCGTGCGCGGGACGGTCGGATATTTCGTCGTCGGCCCGGCCGGCCAGCAAATCTACTGCGTGAAGTGCGAGGCCGGTGACGTGCTCGTAGAAACGGCCGGCAAACGCGTCGAAGTCCGCAGCGGTCAAACGCTCAACATCGGCATGGAAAACGGCACGATCACGTACAGCGAGATCGTGCCGAACCGCACGGTCAACAATCCCGCAATCGATCAGTTCTTAGGCGGCGTAAGCCCCTTCAAGGAACCCGCGTCGATAGGCTACGATTTCACGCAATCCGGCAGCGGCGCCAATCAGCCGCCGCCGGCCCCGCAAAGCACGCCGTACGTGTCGCCCTGAGCGTAGCCGCCAGGCGCGTTCCCGTCTGCGGCGCTGCGAGCGGCCTTGGCCGCGCCCTCGTCGAGCCGCCGCATCTCCACGACTTCGAAGACGACGACGATCCGATTGCACCACGCGCATTTGCTTGCCGGCGCGGGCTTGCGTTTGCGCAAATGCTCGCGGCGGCAGTGCTCGCAGCGAAGGATGTAGCGCTTTGGGTTTTCGTTGATCGGCGGGGCGGTACCGAGGTCGTGATAGATCGACTTGAGGCCGAGCTCGCGCATCTTTTTCTTGAACGCGCTCGTGTGGCCGGGGTTCTGGTTCTTTGCAAAGAGCCATGCGTGGATCATCTCGTGCAGCAACGTCTCGCGGAGCTGCTCCGGCTTGCCGCGCAAGTGCTTGGGCGAAAGCTCGATCTTCGGCGGCTTGTAGGTGATGCGCCCGGCGACGTTTGAGAACCGGTTGTTATACGCGATCTCGTGTGCGGGAATCTCTCCGTCGAAATACGCGTAATTGAACCGGGCAAACATAAGCTGAAGCTCGGCTATGTCGGGGAGCACCGAAAGAGGGATTGCGCCTCGGAAGGCACGACTCCCTTGCGTGAACCCACCGCCCGAACGCGGTCTGCCGCCGCGAATCTACCTCCCCATCCTCATCATCGTCGCCGTCATCTTCCTCGCCATCATGGCGTATCTGCTGGCGGTTGGATTCCGCGTCACCGGTTCGCCGTTTGGAACCAGCGTCTCGACGCCGATTCCGACGAACCGCTCCCGCTCGACGAAATGAGCGACGGTCCGCGCGTCGTTGGATTTCAGGGCGAGCCCGGCGCTTTCAGCGAGGAAGCCGTCGGCGCGCTGATCCCCGGCGCGTCGGCGCGCGGCTGCCGCACCTTCACGATGCTGATCGAGGCTCTGGCATCCGGGGAGATCGACGCCGCGCTGCTGCCGATCGAGAACTCGATCTCAGGCCAAATCGCCGGCAATTACGACTTGCTTTGGAATCATCCGGAGCTGGCGATCGTCGACGAAACGGTCCATCGGGTCGTCCAATCCTTGATCGCCTTACCGGGTGCCGGCATCGAAGACATCGTCGAAGTGCGCTCGCATCCCGTCGCGCTCGAACAGTGCGGCCGCCTGTTCGCGGCACATCCGCAGTGGCGGCGCACAGTCGTTGACGATACCGCCGGCGCCGTTCGGGAGATCGTCGCGGAAGGCAACAAAGCCGTCGCGGCAATCGGCTCGCGCGCGGCGGCGCGGCGCTACGGTGCCGCGATCCTGGCTGAAAGCGTGCAAGACAATCCCAACAATTTCACGCGGTTTTTCTTGGTCCGCCGCGGCACCGCCGGCACGCGCCGTCAAGGGCGTGCCTGCGTGGCGATAGCGCTGGCCGACCGTCCCGGCTCGCTGCGCGACGCGCTGTCGGCGTTTGCCGACGAAAAGCTGAACCTGCGCTCCCTCGTGTCGCGGCCGGCGCCGGACGAAGGCCCGTTCAAGTACCGTTTTTACTGCGAGATCGAAAACGCCGAGCCCCAGGCGCTCAAACGCGCGCTTTCTCACATCGACGGCAAGACGCGAGTCCTCGGGGCGTACTAGCAGGCTAGCCGCAGAGCTTTTCGATCGCCGCCAGCACGCCATCGGCGTTCACACGGTAGGTGTTTTCGAGCACCGGCGAATAACCGACGGGAATCCGCGGCGCGCCGGCGCGCGCGACCGGAATGGCGAGCTCTTCCGTAACGGTAGCGGCGATTTCGGCGCCCAGGCCGCCGACGCGGACGGCCTCGTGCGCGACCAGCACGCGCTTCGTCTTCGCAGCCGACGCCAGCACGGCGTCGCGATCCCACGGCCACAGGCTGCGCAGATCGATCACTTCGACCGCGATGCCTTGCGCGCGTGCGCGCTCCGCCGCATCCAGGGCCACGGGAACGAGCGACGACCACGTCACCAACGTGACATCGCTCCCCTCGCGTGCGACGCGCGCCACGCCGAACGGCGTCGTGTACTCCTCGACCGGGACTTCACCGCTCGTCGGGAAGAGCGATTTCGGCTCGAGCAGCACGACGGGATCGTCGCTGCGAATCGCCGTCTTGAGCAGGCCTTTCTCGTCGGCCGCGGTTGCGGGCGCGATCACGACGAGCCCGGGGGTGTGCACGAGCCACGCCTCGAGCGATTGCGAGTGCTGCGCCGCCTGAAAACCGCGCCCGATGCCCTGCGGCATGCGGACGACCAGCGGCACGCTGGTTTGACCGCCGAACATGAAGCGCGCTTTTGCGATTTGATTGATCAGCTCGTCCCACGCGCACAGCGCGAAATCGAGAATGCGCATTTCGATCACAGGACGAGTTCCGGCCAGCGCTGCGCCGAACCCGACGTTCACGATCATGCTCTCCGAGATCGGGGTGCTGACGATGCGCTTCGGGCCAAACTCGTCGATGAGGCCTTTGTACGTTCCGAAAATACCGCCGGCTGCGAGGTCTTCTCCCAATGCCCACACCGACGGATCGCGCCGCATCTCCTCAGCGAGCGACTCGCGCGCCGCTTGTGCGATCGTCAGCGTCGTCGTCGCGGGCTTTTGCGTCATCATTGCGGCGCACCGGCGAGCTGAACGTCTTCGAACGCATCGCTCGGCTGCAGCAGCGGCGCGGCGCGCGCACGCTCCATCGCGCGCTCCATCTCTTCACGCGCCCCGGCGTAGATCTCATCGACTTGGCGGGCAGCGGCTCCCCACTCGCGCAGCTGGGATTCCAGCAACGCCACGGGGTCGTCCTCGCGATGCCGCTCGACCTCCGCGCTCGAGCGGTAGGGCGCCGTGTCGAAAACCGTGTGACCGTCGAGCCGGTACGTCGGTGCGTGCAGGAAGCCCGGTCCTTCGCCGGCACGAATGCCCCGCAGCAGCTCGGCAGCACGATCGTATACGGCAAAAACGTCGTTGCCGTCCGCGGTTCGCGCGCGCACGCCGATCGCTTCCGCCCTTGCCGCGGCGCCTTTACCGGCAGTCGTGCTGCTGGCGCGTGTGAACGCGGAGAACGCGTTGTCTTCGCACACGAAGAGCACCGGCAGATTGAAGACGGCCGCCCAGTTCAGGCCTTCCAAGAACGGTCCGCGATTGACCGCGCCGTCGCCGAAAAAACACACGCTGACGTTTTGCCTTCCCAGCAGCTGCGAAGCTTGCGCGGCGCCGACCGCAATCCCGATGCCGCCGCCGACTACGCCGTTCGCGCCGAGCATCCCAACCGAGAAATCGGCGATATGCATCGAGCCGCCTTTGCCTTTGTTCGTCCCGGTCTTGCGGCCGAACAATTCGGCCATCATTGCATCGACGTTCGCGCCTTTGGCGATGCAATGCCCGTGACCGCGATGCGTGCTCGCGACGTAGTCCTCGCGCACGAGATTCGCGCATACGCCGGCAGCGACGGCTTCTTGCCCGATCGAAAGATGCACGACTCCCGGAATCTCACCGCGGTCGTAGCCGATGCGCGCATGTTGTTCGAATTCGCGTATCCGCACCATCGTACGGAGAAGCGAAAGGCCTAGAGAGATGCGACCGGATTGAAGCTCATCGCCCACGTGCTTCATTTGCGCTGTCCTGCGACTCGGCGCCTGCGGCGCTCCGACACCGGCGCCCACGCCGACCATGACAAGGCGGCAGACGGCGCGAAGTCACGCCCATGATTGCAGAGCCGCGAGAGACATCGCTGCCCAGCGGCAAGATGACGGGCGGGCGCGCCCTTGCCGAGGTGTTACGGCTTGCCGGCGCCGGGCCGATGTTCGGCATGGCCGGTTTTCAGCTGCTGCCGTTCTACGAGGCCGTGCGCGCGCTCGGAATGCGGCATTTTCTCATCAACGACGAGCGTACCGGCGCATTTGCCGCCGACGCGTACGCGCGGGTTGCTGCGCGCCCGGGTGTCTGCGACGCAACGCTGGGACCCGGCGCGACGAATCTGGTCACGGCGCTGGCCGAGTCGTACAACGCGGGAGTGCCGCTCATCGCGATCGTGGGCGATGCGAACCGCTCGCACGCTTGGAAAAACATGACGCAGGAAACGCGCCAGGTCGACATCCTGCGTCCCGCGGTCAAAGAGCTGCTGCGCATCGAATCCGCCGAGCGCGTGCCGGAATTTCTCGCGCGCGCGTTCGCCGTTGCAACGTCCGGACGTCCCGGCCCGGTCGTCGTCGACGTGCCCGAAGATGTCGCGCACGGCACCTGCGAATTCAGCGAGAGCGCGTTCCGTCTGGATGGCCGCACCTTTGCGATTCCGGCGCATCGCATCCGGCCGGCGCAGCAAGACGTTGCAGCCGCTGCCGCGCTGCTCGAAAAAGCGCGGCGGCCGCTCATTCTCGCCGGCGGCGGCATCCATCTCTCGCGCGCCTATGCTGCCCTAACGCGTCTCGCCGAAGAGCAGGCGATTCCCGTCGCGCACACGCTGAGCGGCAAGGGTGCGATCGCGTGCACCAACCCGCTTTCCGTGGGACTCTTTGGGCGTTACTCGCGAATCGCGAACGAACTGATCGCCGAGGCCGATTGTCTGGTCGTTGTCGGCTGCAAGCTCGGCGAGATCGCGACGAAACGCTACGCGCTCGTTCCGAAGGACGCGCCGCTCGTCCACCTGGACGTCGTCGCGGAGGAATTCGGCCGCACGACGTTCGCCGAGGTACCGATCTGGTGCGATGCTCGCGAAGGGCTCAACGATCTCGCCGAAGCGCTTACCGGCGGCGCCGCGGAGCGCCGCGCGGAGCGCAAGGACTACCTGGCGGAAGTCGCCGCGCGCATGGCGCGCTGGCGGCTGGAGGCGATGCCGCGCTACACGTCGGCGGAGGTCCCCATCAACATGGGACGCCTGATCGGCGAGCTGCAACAGGTGATGCCGGAGGACGGCATTCTGGTCGCCGACGGCGGCTTCGCCGCGCACTGGACGGGTCTGCTCTACGATACGCAGCGCGCCGGACGGACGTATGTCGCCGATCGTGGCCTCGCGTCGATCGGCTACGGCTTGCCCGGCGCGATCGGCGCGCAATTGGCAGCACCCCGTGCGCCCGTCGTGGCGATTACGGGTGACGCCGGTTTCAACATGACGATCGGCGATCTCGAAACCGCCAAGCGCGCCGGTACGAACGTCATCATCGTCGTCGTGAACAACGCGGCGAGCGGCTACGTCAAAGCGCTGCAGCACGCGATGTACGGCAGCGGAAGCTATCAATCCAGCGACCTTGCGGAGATGAACTACGCCGCGATTGCGGGAGCTATGGGCTGCCGCGGAATTCGCGTCGAGCGGCCGGACGATCTTGCCCACGCGTACCGCACCGCGCTGGGCGAGCGAACGGTGCCGACGGTGATCGACGTCGTGGTCACCCGCGATCCGGCTGCGATGCTGCCCGCGGCCGACAACCGCACTCTGGTGGTGCGCGCCGGCGATCGCCCCGTGTGATTCGCGTTCACGACTCGATAACGAAGCTCGACGCGAGCGACGCCGGCGCCGTCGTCATCGCCGCATCTCACGGCGGACGCTATTGCGGCTACCGCGCCGCGAAGGCGCGTGTGCGCGGCGTCATCTTCTCCGACGCGGCGGTGGGGCTCGAAGAGGCAGGCATTGGCGCGCTCGGCTATCTCGACGCGCTGGAAATTCCGGCCGCGACGGTTGATTATCGCACCGCGCGCATCGGCGACGGCGGCGATTTGGCGGCGCGGGGCACGATTAGCTTCTGCAATGCTGCCGCGACCGCTCTCGGCTGCAAGCCGGGTGATACGGCATTCGAGTGCGCCGAGAAACTGCTCGAGGCTGATCCGCCTCATCGTATGCCGCCCGTCTACGAAGAGGCGCGCACGCTGCTGCTCGAGCGTCCGAGGATGCCGAAAGTCTGGGGCCTCGACTCGAATTCGCTGGTCACGAACGACGATGCCGGTTCGATCGTCGTCACGGGCTCCCACGGCGGTATCCTCGGCGGCAGGCCGGAAACGGCTCTTCGCATCGACGCGCTCGCCGCCGTCTACAACGATGCCGGCGTAGGCATCGACAACGCCGGGATTTCCCGCCTGGAGCCGCTCGACGAGCGAGGAGTCGCGGCCGTTACCGTCGATGCGCGCACGGCTCGCATCGGCGATGCGCGTTCGACGTGGGCAAGCGGTAAGATCTCACACGCCAACGCGCTCGCAAAAGCGTACGGGGCACAGCCCGGAATGACTGTGCCCGCGTTTGTCGACTGGGTTTTTCGTTCGGTTAGCGCCGGTTAGCCAGCGCTAGCCGCCCATCGGCGCTTGGCCCAGCTTCACGGCGACGAGCCGTTTGACGCCGGCGCCCCAAACGCGCAGCTCGACGGTTTGTCCCGGCTTCATCGCATGCACCATCTTCGTCACCTGCTTGGGTGAAGTCACCGGTTTGCCGTTGACGGTCTGAATGACGTCACCCGGCTGCAATCCCGCTTTGTCGGCTGCAGTTCCGCTCACGACCCCGACAATGGCAACGCCTTGACCCTTGTAATCGATTTGGTTGCGCACGTCGGAAATCGGCGCCAACTGGACGCCCATGAACGCGTTCGCAACGGTGAAGCGCGTTCCGGGGTGCGCTTCCAGATACGCCACCGACTTCTTTACGGTACTGACCGGCACCGCGAAGCCGATACCTTGCGCCGGGCGCGCGACCGACTGATTGATGCCGATGACGCGACCGCTCATGTCGACGAGCGGGCCGCCCGAATTGCCGGGGTTGATCGGCGCCGAGGTTTGCAGGAGATCCTTGAATTCCCTCGGGATGCCGTTCTCGCCGCCGATCGTTTCGTCGCGATTGAACGCCGAGACGACGCCGACGGTGACGGTGTCTTTCAGCTCGAGGGGCTCGCCGATCGCGATCGCCCATTCACCTTGCTGGACGTCCCGCATATTTGCCATTTCGAGCGGCGGCGGAAGATGGGGATCGTCGACCTTGACGAGCGCGATGTCTTGCGTCTCGTCTTCCGCGAAGATTTTGCCCGGCAATTTATCTCCGTTCTTGAAGACGACCTGAATCTTTGTGGCGCCATGCACGACGTGATCGGCGGTGACGATGAGGCCCGACTTCGAGATCACGAATCCCGAGCCGGAGGCCTTCGCATGAAAGGGGACCAATTGCTGTCCGCCGGGAACGCCGAAAAATTGGCTAAAGGGATCGGTCGGGACGATTTGCTTTCCATTGACGACGACATCCAGCGCGACTACGGACGGCTCGACGTGGTTCACGGCCTCGACGATGCGACTTTGATCGTCTTCTCCGGCCGCCATCGCGACCGACGGCGCGGTAAATGTGCTCGCGGTGTGGAATCCCGGTGCGAGCACCGAGAAAAGCAGTGCACTGCCGCCCGCTCCGCCAAGCACGCCGGCAAGAAGGGGCGCAAGATATTTCTTCATGTCCATGACTCGAAAACGTAGTCGACTGCAAATCCGTTCGTAAGCAAACCAAGGATGCGATCTACCGTTCCGCCCCGCGACCCGGCGCCGATGCGAAGCTACGAGCCCGCACCGCTCGATATCGTCGCGCGGCTGCCCTCGTATCCGTGGTTCACCGTCGGAACGGTGTGCATCGGTGCCTTCATGGGGCAGCTCGACGCCAGCATCGCGCAGCTCGTGCTGCCGACACTGCAACGCACGTTTCATGCCAGCCTGGCGTCGGTTAGCTGGGTTGCGCTTTCGTATCTCGTCGTCCTCGCCTCAACGCTGCCGGTCTTCGGCCGCCTCGCCGACATGTTCGGCCGCAAGCTGCTCTACACGGGCGGCTTCTCCTTGTTCATCGTCGGCTCGGCCCTGTGCGGCTTCGCGCCCTCCTTACCGTTCTTGATTTTCTCACGCGCATTGCAAGCGCTCGGCGCCGGTCTTTTGCAAGCGAACAGCGTAGCAATCATTACCGCGGCGGCGGGGCCGGAGCGGCGCGGCAAAGCGATCGGCGTGCAGGGAGCGGCGCAAGCGATTGGCCTTTCTTTGGGCCCGGCGCTCGGTGGTTTCTTGATTCAAGCGCTCGGATGGCGGTGGGTGTTTTGGATCAACGTGCCCTTCGGCATCGCCGGCACGCTGCTGGGTTGGATGATCTTGCCGAAGACGCAAGGCCTGCACTTGGCGAATCGCCGCTTCGACTGGTTGGGCGCGGGGCTCCTGATACCGGCGCTTGCGCTCGTGACGCTGGGCCTGAGCGAAATGGCAACCTGGGGAGCCGGCTCGGCGGCGTTTCTGCTCGTCATAGGCACGGGCGTCACGTTCATCGTGTGGTTCATCATCCAAGAGCGCCGGGACAGCGCACCCGTCGTCGAGCTCCGGCTCTTTCACTCGCGCGCATTCAGCGCCGGCAACGCAGCCGGTCTGATCTCGTACGGGCTGCTCTTCGGCATTTTCTTGCTGTTGCCGTTTGCGCTCGAGCGCGGTTATGCCGACTTGCCGTTTGCGGCGGGCCTCAAGCTGACGGCGATCCCGATTGCGCTCGGCATCGCCGCGCCGTTTGCCGGCGGGCTCTCCGATCGTCTCGGTCCGCGGCCGCTCACCGTCGGCGGAATGCTCGTCGCGGCCGTGTCCCTGGCCGGGATGGCGTTTGTCCTCAACGGCTCACCGGCAACGCTGACGCTCCTCACTGCTGCGATGATTTTTTTCGGAATCGGTCAAGGTCTCTTCACCGCGCCGAACAACAGCGCGATCATGGGCGCTGCGCCCGAAACGCATCTGGGCGCAGCCGGCGGGGTGCTGAATGTCATGCGCACGCTTGGTACGAGCCTCGGCGTGGCTGTCGCCTCCGTCCTCGTCGACTATCGCGTCCAAAGTATCGCCGGACGCAACGTGCGTGTCGCGCAGGCGCCGCCGCACGTCTTGCTCGCGGCGATTCACGACGTTCTGCTGATCTTCGCATGCCTCGCTGTCGTCGCCGCGGCAATGTCGATGCTGCGCGGAAAGCCGCCGCAGCTCGATTCTCGCCGCCGCAAAGAGATCGCCGAACTGGAATCGTACGGCGGCGTCTAATCGCATTTTCATGCCGCCGTCTTCAAAGACAGGGTACAAAGCCGGAATGAGGCATGCGTTTGCTCCCATCATGCCGAGATCGGCGTCTGCCGGCCTTCTCTTCGTCCGCATCGTCGTAGGGCTCGCCTTCGTCTTTCACGGCTATCCGAAGATGCTTCACGCGACGACGTGGATGGGCAGCCGTCCGCTCGTGATGCCGACGACCGGCGCGGCGCTCTTGGTCGTCCCGCCGTGGCTGCAAGCAACCGTTGCAGCCGCCGAATTCTTCGGCGGCATCGCGCTGATCGCCGGACTGTTGACGCGGCTCGCCGGCCTTGCGCTGTGCATCGATATGATCGTCGCATTTCTGTTCGCCGAGCTGCCGCAGCATACGCCGTTCGTGGGCCCCGGGCATACGCTGGAGCCCAATCTCACCTACCTGGTCGTGAGCTTCTTGTTATTGCTCACCGGTCCCGGAGCGATTTCTCTCGACGCGCTGCTGACCGCGCCGTCGCGGCGTATTCGCAAGAAGCGCGCGTATTACGACCACCGTGGTCCGAATCTGGTGATGCCCGGCTAAGGGCCTATGACCGTCCCGTCGATGCGGTAAGACGTTCCGCGAAAGAGCGCGATCGTCGCGCCGTTTTCGTCCTGCACCTCGACGTCGAACACGCCGGTGCGCCCCGCGCGCGAGCGCTCGAGCGCAACCGCGATAAGGCGGCTGCCCACACGTCCCGGAGCAACGAACGAGATCTGCGCGCCGAGCGCCACGTTACGTTCGTTGCGGGAGTTGCAGGCATAGGCGAATGCCGTGTCCGCCAGCGTAAAGATGAAACCACCGTGGACGAAATCGTGACCGTTCATCATGGAGGCGGCGATTTTCATGGAAAGACGCGCGTAACCGGATCCGACCTCGTCGATTTCGATGCCGAGGGATTTGGCTGCCGCATCACGGGCGTACATTGCCGCCGCCGATGCCTCAGCGAGATCTTGCGGGCTCAGGCAGCACCGTCCGGGTTTGCGTGACGCGAAAACGATTTGCGACGAAAGCGCGGTCGGTCAGCGAAGCGTTCCCGGCCGGATTTGCGCCGCTGACGTGAAAGTCGCTGAATGCTGCAGACTGATTGACGAGGAGCGCTCCCGTGAAATTGACGGCGAGTGATGCGCCGCTTTCGGCGGCGAAGTCCTCAGCGCGCGCGATGACTGCAGGATTGGTTGAATAGAGCAGCGCCGTAATCGCGCCGCACCGCTGCGCGACGTTGGCTGCCAGCTCGAGGCTTTGATCCGTTGAGTCTGTCGCGACCACGAAGGCAATCGGCCCAAACAGCTCGTTCTCGTAGCGCTCGCGTTCCGCGGCATCGAGCCGGGCGACGACCGGCGTGCGCACGCGCGCCTGCGGAAACTGCGGGTGCGCGACCTCTCTGCCGCCCAGCAGCACGCCGGGCTTGCCATTTTGCTCGTCGATTCGCGCCAGCGTCGCGTCGGAAGCAATCGCCCCGAGCACTTCCACCGCGCGCTCCGGCTCAGAAAGCAACCCTTCGATCGCTTTCGCGATCGCCGTCGCTACGTCGTCAAAGCTGACGTGCCCCTCGCCGGACTCGATGCCGCCGCGCGGCACGAAGATGTTCTGCGGCGCCGTGCACATCTGTCCCGAATAGAGGCTGACCGACATGGCCAGATTACGCGCCAAGCCTTGCAAGTCGTCGGTCGAGTCGATGACGACCGAGTTGACGCCGGACTTCTCGGTAAAGACGATCGCGTTCTTGGCGTTCTGCTCCAGCCACCCTCCGAAGGCCGACGAGCCGGTGAAGTCGATCAGGCCGATCTCGGCCCGCACGGCGAGATCTTTCGCAATCGGCGCATCGGGCGTATCGGCAGCCAGCGTAACGACGTTGGGATCGTGACCGGCTTCGGCGAGCGCCGTGCGCGCGACCTCGACCGTGATCGCAAGCGGCAGGATCGCGTTCGGATGCGGCTTTACGACGACGGCGTTCCCGGTGGCAAGATCGGCAAAGAGGGCCGGGTAAGAATTCCAATTCGGAAACGTCGAGCTCGCAACGATCAGGGCGATTCCCCGTGGGACGATGCGGTAGCGCTTCTGGACGCGCAGGGGCGCGGCTTTTTGCGGCTTCTCCCATATCGCGAATTGTGGGACGGACGCCATTGCGTCGTACGCGTACGCAACCGCTTCGAGACCGCGATCTTGTGCGTGCGGGCCGCCGGCTTGAAAAGCCATCATGAATGCTTGGCCCGTTGTGAACATCGTGGCAAAAGCCATCTCGAAGCTGGCGGCATTGAGTCGCTTGAGAATCTCGAGACACACGCCGGTGCGCTCCTCGACGGATGCCGCCGACCAACCGCGTTGCGCTCGACCAACCGCCGCCAGCAGCTGATCGACCGACGGCTCCGGATACGTCACGTTGAGCGGGACACCAAACGGAGAGCGCTCCGCGCCGGTCCAACCGCCGGTGCCGGGCTGCGCGAGCTCGAAGCGTTTTCCCAGGCGGCGGTCGAACGCGGCTTTACCTTCGGCTTGCGCGCTTTCGCCGTAGATCTTGCCACTCGGAATTTCGGGATAAGCCGAGTAATACTCGCGAGACTCGATCGCAGCCAACGCGCGATCGAGCAACGGCCGATGCTCCCGAAACCACTCTCGTGCCGGCGATGGAATCGTTGCGGTCGTCATGTCATTCCCTTTGCGGGCTAGAAAACCGGGATGATGTCCTCGGCGGTGATGTGTCCGACGTCTACGCCGTCGAGGTCGAGCTCCGGGATCGCCGGAAAAGCGATGCCCCATTCGCCGACGATCGCGCGGACCTTTGCCAGCGCGTTGCGCCAGTTCTCGGCTTGCTCATCGTAAGTCAGGCAGCCGAGCCCGGCGTCGCGCGCGTGCTTGAGCAGCACCCGGTGGTTCGGCAAGAAGTAATCGGTCAGCTCCCAAAACTGATGCGGCGGCTCCCACAAAATCATCGAGAGGAATACAAACCCGGCGCGCAGCTGCTTGGTGATGAGCGCTTTGTCTTCTTCTTTCAGGCCCGGGAAATCGGTTTCGAGAATCGCAAGGCAAATCGCAAGATGGCGTGCTTCGTCTTGGCCGACCTTTTTGAAGATTTGCCGGAAGACAGGATGCGTCGCTTTCTTGGACATGCCGAAGAACAACGTCGACGCGGCAACCTCACCCATCATGAACGACGTGAACAGAACAGAGAGCGGATACTTGCCGAGCGATTTGACGTAGCCGTTCCAATACCGGCCGCCGTTGTGATAGAGCCACTCGATGTTGTTCTTCGCGGCGCGCTCGAGCGGCGTTTTCGGATTGAAATCCAGCGGCCCACCGGGCACGAGCTTCTGAATCACGCGCTGACAGCATTCTTCGTGGTTCATCTCGTCGCGCGTGATCGAGAAAAAGCACTTGCGAATCGGATCTTCGGCGTGCTGTTCGAACGAATGAACGGTCGCCTGCGCAAAAACCGGTGGACCGGAACCGTCGAAATTCGCGAGCACCGCATACCAATACATGATTCCCAGACGCTGCTCGGGCGTGAAATCGTCCGCGCGCAACTCGTCCCACGGAAAGTCGGCCGGATTCCACACGGCGCGTTTGCCGCGCTCGTACAGCTCGGCCAGCTTGGTCGTGGTGACCCGCCATTCCAGCGGATAGATGTTTGGCTGCGGAATCGGCGGGGCCGGGACGAGCCCAGTTGGGGGGATCACAATGTCCATGCGGCGCTCCCTACCAAATGGTAGGTTCTCCCATTCTACCATCCCGTGGCGAGCACGCGTCAAGGGAGCGGCAAGCGCATGCAAAACTGCGGCCTCCATGGGAGCAAATCAGCTCGATCTCTCGGGCCGACGGGCGATCGTGACCGGGGGCGCTAGCGGAATCGGTCTGGAGGTCGCCCGCCGGCTGCTGGCTTCACGTTGCGCGGCCGTGACGCTCTGGGACCGCGACCAGGCAGCGCTCGAGCGAGCGGCGGCGGCGCTTGCCGATGCGCGCGTTCGGACGGCGACCGTCGACGTCCGCGACGCCGAGGCGGTCGAACGCGCGGCGGGCACGGCCCGCGACGACCTGGGCGGGATCGAGATCCTGGTGAATTCCGCCGGCATCACCGGGCCGAACGCGACGCTGATCGACTACCCGATCGATGCGTGGCGCGCGGTCATCGACATCAACCTGACCGGCACCTTCTTTTGCCTGCGCGCCGTCCTCCCGATCATGCGTCGGGCGAAATACGGCCGCGTCGTCAACATCGCGTCGGTCGCGGGTAAAGAAGGCAACCCGAACGCGTCTGCGTACAGCGCCTCCAAAGCCGGCGTGATCGCGCTGACGAAATCGGTAGGCAAAGAGCTCGTCAACGATGGAATCATCGTCAACTGCATCACGCCTGCCGCGGTCGAGACGCCGATGTTTGCACAGATGACAAAGGAGCATATCGACTACATGCTTTCCAAGATCCCGATGGGGCGATTCGGAAGACCGCAAGAGATTGCGGCTTTGATCGCGTGGCTCTGCAGCGACGATGTCAGCTTCTCGACCGGCGCCGCGTTCGATATCTCCGGTGGCCGCTCGACATATTGATTCGCTCGCAGAAGGGAATGACGTTGACCGCACGCGCGCATATTGTCTCGGCCTGGCCGCTTTCGGAGTTGGCTATCCAGCGGCTTCGGGAAGTTGCCGATCGCATCGACGGCCTCGTCGAACACGTCGAGGATATCACCGACAAAAATCCCGCACGTGACGATTTAGCCCGGCGGATTCAGGATGCCGATGCCCTGATCACGTCGCCCATGGTGACGCGAATAGATGCCGCGATGATCGCAAGCGCGCGCCGGCTCAGAGTCATCGCAACGGTTTCCGTCGGTTACGACAACGTCGATCTACGTGCGTGCAGCGAACGCGGCATCAAAGTCGGCAATACGCCCGGCGTCATCGCGCCGGCCACTGCCGACATCGGCATGGCGCTCATCTTGGCGACGATGCGCCGCATCGTCAGCGGCGTGGAATTCGTGCGCGCGGACCGCTGGAAAGGCGAAACCCATCCCTACGGCAACGATCTCAACCACAAGACGCTCGGGATCTTCGGGATGGGGGCGATCGGTGCGGCGCTGGCGCATCGCGCACGCGCATGCGGTATGCGCATCATCTACCATAACCGCAATCTGCGCTCCGACATCGATCCGACGGAAGCGCGCTACGTCAGCTTCGAGGACCTTTTGAAAAACTCCGACGTCATCGCCGTCACGGCGCCCCTGACACCGCAAACGCGTGGCATTTTCGACGCGGCGGCATTTGCGAAGATGAAGCGCGGTGCATATTTCATCAACATCGCGCGCGGCGGCCTGGTGAAAACCGACGCGCTCGAGGAAGCGCTGCGCACGGGACATTTGGCGTATGCGGGGCTGGACGTGACCGATCCCGAGCCCATGCCGGCGAGCCACCCGCTGCTCGCGCTCCCGAACGTCGTCGTCATCCCGCACATGGGAACGTCATCTCACGAAACGCGCGACGAGATGCTGCAGCTCGCCGTTTCCAACGTGATCGCCGCCCTGCGCGGCGAACCGCTGCCTGCACCGGTCGACCTGCCCGAGCTGCGCGTCAGCGCTTCGTAATTCCCTCGAAGAGGATCCCGAGAACCGCTTCCGTCAACCTCGACACGTCGCCGGCACGCTCCGGGCGGTACCATTCGACGATCGAATTCGACATCCCAAAGGCAAGGCGCGTCAGGAGCGCGGGATCCAGGTCGGCGCGAACGCCGCCCTCGCGCTGTGCCGCCCGCACGAGGTCGGCAACGAGCCGGTCGAAGCGACGCCGCCGTTCGAGCGCGTCGCGCTCGGCCTGTGAATTTCCGCGCGCGCGAAAGAGCACGGTCACTTCGGCAACGTGCTGCGTCGTCGTTTGCACGACCCGACGAATGACGTGCTGCAAGCGCGCTGCCGCAAAGCCGTCCTTCGCAGCCGGTTCGTCGAGAATCGCGTACAGCGCATCCAGCGCGCGGCCCAAGCCGCGAGCGAGCAATTCCTCCTTGCCGCGCACGTGATGGTAGATGCCGGCTTTGGTGATGCCCGCCTCCGCCGCGACGTCGTCCATCGACGCGCCGTCGTAGCCTTTTCGAGCGAACACCCGTAACGCCACGTCCGTGAGCGAGTCGATATCGTATCGGCGCCGGTTTTCGGCAGCGCGGCCCTGCACGCGCCCCTGCTTACGGCAGCCGGTGCGTAGGTCCTCGGCGTGAAAGCGGGCAAGACAGATGAGATGGCGACGACTAGCGTTCCCGCAGGCGGGCTGACGGAAGCGCAGCTCCTGACCGTGCTGCGCAACATGCTCACGCAGCGCGCGGTCGACAATCGCGGATTTCAGCTGAACCGGCAGGGCAAAATCGCGATCGCGATGGGCTCCGAAGGCCACGAGGCCGTCCAAGCCGGCGCCGGCCTCGCGTTCGTGCGCGGCAAAGACCTGCTGTATCCGTATTATCGCAATACCGGCATCACGATCGCATGCGGGCTTCCGGTTGAGGACGTATTCCGCTCGCAGTTCGCGCGCGCGACCGACAGCACCGGCGGGCGTTCGATCATCAACCACGTCACGGCGCGCTCGCGCGGCATCGCCTCGATTTCTTCGACGATCGCCGCGCAATGTCCGCATGCAGCCGGCGCGGCCTACGCGCTCAAATACCGCGGAGAGAGCGATCGCGCCGTCTTGTGCACGTTCGGTGAAGGCGCAACGAGCGAGGGCGAGTGGCACGAGGCGATGAACTTCTCGGCGATTCACCAGGTGCCGGTGATTTGGCTGTGCGAGAACAACCAGTGGGCGATCTCCACGCCTATTTCCAAGCAGATGCGCAACACGACGGTCGCGGTCCGAGCGGGCGGTTACGGGATCGAAGGCGTCACCGTCGACGGATTCGATCCGCTGGCCGTGTACCGGGCCGTTCGCGCCGCGCGCCGAAAAGCCGTCGAGGGCGGCGGGCCGACGCTGATCGAGGCGAAGTGCTACCGTTTTCTCTCGCACACGACCGACGACGACGATCGCACGTACCGTACTCGAGATGAGGTCGAGCGCCAACGCTCCTTGGATCCGATTCCGCGCTTCGAGCGCTATCTCATCGAGCGCAATATCATTACGCCGGAGTCGCTTGAGGCTCTCAAAGCCGAGATCGCGCGAACGGTGAATGAGATCACCGACCGCATCGAAGCCGAGCCGCTGCCCGATCGAAGCTCTCTCTACACGAACCTCTATGCCGGCGAAGCCGAACCGTGGCGGTAGCGAGCGACGTTCCCTACAGCAAGCCGGCTTCTTGAAGCGCATCGCGACGGGCGAGTTCGTTGTCGACGCGTATCTGCGCGATGTCGCGTGGAAAGATCAGCGCGAGAAGCCAGTCAATCGCGACGCGCACCTTGCGATAGAGTCCCGGTATGCGCAGGAGGTAGTACGTCCGCCACAGCCACCACGCGGGAAAACCCGTGAGCACGAAGCCGTTCGGAAAGCCGACGACCCCTTGCTGGCCGCCGAGCGACGCCATCGTCCCGAGCGACTGCCAGCAGAACGGGCGCGTCCTTTCTCCGCGCAGCGCTCGAACGACGTTCTCGGCCAGCAACGGCCCTTCGCGAATGGCGTGCTGCGCCGTCGCCGGATAGAAGCCGCCCTTTGGATTGGGAATCCAGGCGCAATCGCCGAGCGCCCACACGCCGGGATGCTGTTCGACCGACATGTCGCCTTTCACGAGGATGCCGCCGTTGCGCGCGTGCGGGAGCGGCAGCCCTGCGATGAGCGGCGACGGTCTCACGCCGGCGCTCCAGACGATGGTCGCCGCGTCGATGCGGTTGCCGTCTTTCAGAGCGACGCCGCCACCATCGACTTGTGACACCATCGCTCCCAGGCGGACACGAACGCCGCGTTCCGTCAGAAGCTTCGCGCAGTATTCGCCCATCTTCGGTAAGAGATCGGGAAGGAGCTTCGAGCCGCCCTCGATCAGCACGACTTGAATGTCCTCGTATTTGATCGTGCGATAGAACGGCACGATGCCCCGAAAGAAATCGACGAGCTCGCCTGCGATCTCGACGCCGGTATACCCGCCGCCCACGATCGCATACGTGAGCAGCGAGGCACGCCGGCGGGGATCGCGCTCGACATCGGCGACCTCGAGCGCTTCCACGATCCTATTGCGCAGCGTCTCGGCATCTTCCAATCGCTTGAACGGAATGCTGTGTTCGGCGACGCCGGGAATGCCGAATGTCGCGGTCACGCTGCCGGTCGCGAGCACGAGATGGTCGTAGCCGATGAGCGTCGTCCGTTCGCCGAGCAGCAACTGCACGGTGACGAGTTTCCCGTTTATGTCGATCGACCGCACTTCACCGAGCACGAGCTCGGTCGTGCGCAACAGCGCGCGCAGGGGCGAAACGATGTGCCGGGCCTCGAGCTCGCCGCCGCTCACTTCCGGCAACATCGGCGTGAAAAGCGCGTAGTTGTCGCGGCTTACGAGCGTGACGTCGGCTTCGCCGGCGTGCAATAGGCTCTCGAGGCGCTGCGCAACTGCCAGCCCCGCAAACCCACCGCCTAGGATGACGATCCTCGGACGCGCCTGGGACGACATCGTGCGTGGAGGTACCCGATGCCGCACCCGTCAACCTGGTGAGGCGTGGGTCAGGGCGAGAAACCCCCGCCGGATTTCGCGATGCTGCGCGCGGTCGAGATCATGGCGCAATTCGTCGAGCAGCAGATCGGAAAGCCGCCGGTTCCCCCGGCACCGATCGAACGTCCCGTCATTTTGTTCAACGAGAACATCGCCTTCGAGCTCGACAAGACGACGCGCGCCGACGTCGAGGGCGCGCTGGGCAGCGGCTTTTCATACCCTGCCAAGGGCTTTCACAGCTATGGCTTGCGACACGACGGAAAGCGCGCGTTCATCTCGGCGTTCTACAAAGACGACGTTTTGATCGGCGTGGAGCACTACTACGTCTCGTCGAAGAACGTCCCGAATCTCGCGCCACGGGCGATCGGGCAATTTCGCTTGATCCCGGGAGAGATTTCGCTCGGGATGCCCGTCACGAAGCTCTCTGACGAATTCGTGCCGGCGGTCGGAGGACCGAGCCCGGCAATCTACAGCCAACGCTATGAGGTCCGTTTCCCCGGCGGCGTTGCGTACGTGATGGGGAATAACTCCCGCGTCGAACGCCTCGTGCTGTACGCCGATCATTCGACACGGTAGCGCGCTCGTCGTCGCCGCCGTGGCCATCGCGCTCTTGTGGGCCGCGTTTTTCATTGTCCCGCCGGCCGGAAAGCCAGGCCCGGCGATGCGCGACTTCGAGGCGTTCTACTCGGCCGGCACCGTTGCAAACCACGGCGAGGATCCGTACGGACGTGCGATTTGGAGTGCGGAGCGCACCGTGCCCGGCGTCGATGACTCACACGACGAGGCCTTGCCGTTCGTGGGACCGTCCGCCGGTCTACCGCTGTGGCGCCGGCTGGCCCGTCTTCCCTACGAGGTCGCCGGTCGCGTTTGGGGCGCAATCCTCGCGCTCGCGCTGTTGACGGTCGTCTTCGGGACCGCATCTCTGGCGCGCGCACCACGACGACCGAGCGTTTTGCTGGGCATCGCGATTTTCGCCGGAGCCTTCGGCCCCCTCAGCAGCGGCGTTGCGCTCGGCCAGGTGGCGCTGCTCGCTGCGGCGGGGATTGTCGGCTCGCTCGTGCTGTTGCGTTCGCGTGTTTGGCTCGCCGCGGCAATCCCGGCGGTCGTCGGCGCGCTCCAACCAAGTCTCATTCTCGTGCTCGCCGCGCGCGCGACCGACCGGCGCGCGTTCGCAGCCTTCGGGACGGGCGCTGCGCTCTTCGGTGCGCTGACACTCGCAAGCGGCGGCATCGGCGGAATAGTTCGTTATCTGCATCTGCTCTCGGTGCACGGTGCGGCGGAAGCCGCCACCGTCATTCAGATTACGCCGGAGGCGGTTGCGCGGGGATTCGGCGCACTGCCGGATACGATCGCGGTCGTGCGCCTCGGCTCCGCGGTGCTGGCCGCGGCGCTGACGAGCGCAGCCGCCTTCCGCCTGCGCGATCCGACGCTGCGCGTATGTGTTGCGAGCTGCGGGCTGCTCTTCGTCATCCCGTTCGTGCACGAGCACGATTTCGTTTTGCTGGTGCTGCCGGCGCTCTACTGCGCTATTCGTGCGCGAGGGCCAACGCTCGCTTTCGCAGCGCTCGCGGCGACGGCGTGCGGCGTCGATTGGCTCGGGTTGGCGCAGCGGCCGAGCAGCCTCGGGCAAAGCCTGGCGCTCAGCACCGCCTGCGCGCTTGGTTTCGCGCTGGCAGCCGGACTGCGGCGAGCGAGCTGGACGGGGCTCTGCATTCCCTTTGCGGTTATGGCGGCGGCGCTGCTAGCGCGCGCGCATCCGGTGCCGGTTTGGCCCGATACGCTTCCACTCCACTGGCAACCGCCCGCCGGCGCGACCATCAGCGAGGTGTGGAGCCTCGAGCAGCGAGCCGCCGGGCTGGATGCAAGGAATGCCGCCTGGAGCGTGCTGCGCGCGCTGACACTGCTCTCCGCGGCGCTGCTCGGCATTGCAACGTGGATGACGGGAAAGGAGGAACGCGGAATGGCGCCCGAGCGCTCACCCGAAGAGGAGATTAGTTGATGTCGACGTTCATGAAATCGTCGAACGGCGAGAGCGCGTTGGGGTGAAACCCCGTCATCGCACGAGAGTACGCGAAGATGTCGCGAATGACGAAGGTAACGATGGTGGGTGACCGATCGATGATCCGCGCGATGGCATCATCGAGGTACGGTTGACGGGCCTTGGGCTCGTAGAGCTCTTTGAAATGTGCCATGTCGGCGTCGAAGCGTTCGTCGCACCAGCGCGGCGTGTTCTGCCCGTTCGGTGGAATGAAGGCGCAGCCGTACTGGCCCGAGATGTCGCCGATCGGGTCGCCGCCCCAGGAGAAATTCGTGACGTCGAATTTCCCGCCGTAAACGATGCCCCCGTTCTCTGCGAGCGCAAAGAACAACCCGGTGTCGTAATGGTGCACGACGATCTCGACGCCGATCCGTTTCCACATACCGCGAATCAGCTCGATCATCGTATCGGTATCCGGCGCGCCCGTGTAGACCGCGTAATCGAGGCTCAAGCGCTTTCCGTTCTTGATGCGGATGCCGTCCCGGCCGCGCAGCTCCCAACCTGCCTCATCCAGCAGCGCGTTTGCCTTGGCCGGGTCGTGCGGGATTTGAGGAAAAGGCCGATAGGCCGGATTTTCCGGCGATATCATCGTCTCTTGAAGGATTCCGGCGCCGTGGTAGGCCTTTTCGAGGAGGGCCTTGCGATCTAGCGCGTAGCGCAGCGCCCGGCGCACGCGCACGTCCCGCAGCAGCGGACGCTGCGTATTGAAGTCGATGTGCGCATAGTAGTAGCCGACCGGAGCGAACACGATATGCCCGGGAATGGCTTTTACGCGGTCGTAAAAACCGAGTCCGACGAACGGCCAGAAGTCGATCTCGCCCGTCTCGAGCTGCGCGAGCAGCGTGTTGCGATCCGGGATCTGCTTATAGATGATGCGCTCGAGCTTCGGCTTGCCGCGCCAATAGTACGGATTCGCCTCCAGCTCGATCGAGTCTCCGCGCTTCCACGAGACGTAGCGAAACGGCCCGATCCCGACCGGTTTGGCGTTATAGGGCGCGGTATTGATGTCCGGCAGGTTGCCGAGAATGTGCTTCGGCAGAATGCACGGGTTTGCGCCGGCGCTCGTGAAAAAGATCGGCACGTACGATGCGAATGGTTTCTTGAGGTGAAATACGACGGTGTATCTGTCCGGCTGATCGATCTTCTCGATCAGATCCCAGCCGTCGCGGCCAACCTCGTTGTTTTTCGGATTGAGCACGGCTTTGGTCGAGAACACGACGTCGTCGGCGTCAAATGGCGCCCCATCCGACCATTTCACGCCACGCCGCAGGTGCCAGGTAATCGTCTTGCCGTCTCGGCTGATGCCGCCGTTGGCCTGCGTCGGCACGACCGTCGCGAGCTCCGGGATCGGCTTGTTGTGCCGGTCCCAGCGCACCAGATACGCCATCGTCAGCTCGGAGAGATTCAAGAGGGACGTTGCCGTGTAGAGATGCGGATTCAGGGTCGTGAAATTTTGACCGTCCGCATACACGAGAACGTGCGGCGGATGTCTCCGCGCCGGGCCGGTGCCGCGTGAGCCGGTGCCGGTCTTGATGCATCCCGCCAACGCCGAAAGGATCATCGCAAGACGCGTTAACCGTCTCAAATATCGACTTCCATCATCCAGTCAAACGGCGTTTGGGCATTGGGATTGAAGCCGACGAGATCGTCGTTGTAAGCGTAGATATCCTCTCGAATGCGCAGCACGATCGTCGGAACGTCTGCGATGATTTGGCGCATGATCTGCGATGCGAGTTTCTTGCGCCGCCGGGTGTCGTACGTTTCGTTGAAAACGTGGCACCACGCATCGACCTTCGGATTGCTGTAGCGCAGACTGTTTTGCCCGTTGGGCGGAATATATTTTGACGCATACAGATTCGCCAGGTTGCCGGTCGGCGGCGGCAGCCACGAGAACAGGCTGATCTCGTATTTGCCGCGCTGCAAGATCCCGTGATCGCCGTAGGTGGCAAAGAGCATCGGAGCCGCGTAGTGCAGGACCTCGAGATTGACGCCTATTTGCTTCCACCAGTTTTGAATCAGCTCGATCGTCGCGTCGCGATCGGGCGCGCCGCTGGTGGTGACGATCTCGAGCGAGAGCCGCTGCCCGTCTTTCGTCCGCACGCCGCCCGCTCCCATCTTCCATCCGGCGCCGTCGAGCAGCTCGCTGGCTCGTCGCGGGTCGTACGGAACGAGCGGAATCGTGGAATCGGAAATTGGGTAGACGGGTGAGAACATCGCCTCCTGCACGATGCCGACGCCGTGGTAGATCGTGCGGTTGATCGTTTCCCGATCGATGCCGTAACGCAATGCTTCGCGCACCGCCTGCTCCCTCAAGATCGGGTTCGTGACGTTGAAGTCGACGTGATCGAAGAAGCCGCTCGCGCGCTTGGTCGCCTTCACGCCCGGAATATGCTGCAGGCGGCTCCAGTACGCCGCTTGCGCCGCGACCCACAAATCGAGCTCGTGGGATTCCATTTGCGTGAGAACCGTATTCTCATCCGTGATGAGCTTGGAGAGGATGCGCTGCAGCCTGGGTTTGCCGCGCCAATAGCGATCGTTCGCGACGAGCTCGATCTCGGAACCGCGCTGCCAGCGCACGTACTTGAATGGGCCGATGCCGACGGGCAGGGCGTTGTAGGGCGCCTCGTTGATCTGCGTGTCCTTGAAGAGGTGCGCGGGCAAAATGCACGGGTTGGCGCCCCCGCTGCCGCAAAATGTCGGCAAGAAGCCGCCGTACGGTCTCCGGAGCCGCAAGATCGCCGTGTAGTCGTCCGGCGTGTCGATCCGATCGATATCGTCCCAGCCCAGCCGGCTCGTGATATCGTTGCGTGAGTCCATCACGCACTTCCACGTGAAGACGAGATCCCTTGCCGTAAACGGCATGCCGTCCGACCACACGACGCCGCGGCGCAGCTTGAATGTGATCGACTTGCCGTCGGCTCCGATCAGGCGATTGCGTTCCGTCGGCACCTCGACGGCAAGCTCCGGTACCGCACGGTTCTGATGATCGTAACGCACCAGCCACGCCATCGTGAGCGACGCCAGCAAAAACGCGACGAAATCTTGCGTCAGCAGTGGATTCAGGTTGCGCGGCTCGCTGCCGGTGGCGTACCTCAGCGTATGCGGGATCGTATAGGCATGACGTTGTCGAGGCCGTGCACGCGCCGCAGACGGGGCGGCGGTTGCCAGCGCCGCAGCGCCGGCCGCAAATTCGCCCCTACGCACGCATGGCGTCGGGATCAAGGCCGCGACTGCGGCAGAATTCCTCGTACGCTATCGGCGAGATTTCGGACGGCTTGATTTCGCTGCGGCCGCCCCAAAATACGTTGGTATAGGAAACGGGAATGCCCGCTTCTTCGAGATGCCGGTCGATTGCCGCCTTGTGCGCGAGCACGAGCTGCTTGTCGGTACCGTGCACGACGCCCATGATGTTGACGCCGCGAAACTCCGGTCCACCTTCCCGCCAATACGCGTGCGTCATGCAGTAATGGCGGCCGACTTCGCGCCCGGTCTCCAATTCGCGCCCTTTCGGCACGGCCCAATGGAACAAGGCATTGTAGCGCGTGACGCTCCTGCCGAGATTTCCTTGCGTCGGCTTGACGTGCTCGAGAAACGTCGAAAAGCGGCCGATGACGCCGCGCTCGTGCAATTGCCTCGCAACCTTGACGAACTCATCAAAGCTCACGCCCGCCTCCGCGGCGCGGGAACGCCACAGATCGCGCGCGATCTCCTCCGGAGCAAATTCGCGTTTGAGCGCCGTCAGCACGCGCCACTCGAGAGCGTTCAGCGCGACGACGTTGGTGTCTTTGACTTCTGCCGGCTCGTCCGAGCGAGCACCCGGTTCGAGGCCGCGGCGGCGAACGTGCCCTACGCCGAGTGCGAACAGTCGCTTTGCCGGCATCAGACGGTAGTGCCCCGCGCCGACTTCACGCCGCAGAAACTCCGCGTGCTTCTCGATGGAAAAACCCTGCGGAACTTTCAGCGTGGTCCACAACCGGTAGGTCGAGCCGGGCGTCGCGGCGTCGGTTGTGCGGATGACGATATGTCCCGAGAACGGATCCTGCTCGAACATGAAGGTGAATGCGGCATCGAGCTTTTCCGGCGCGACTTCCCATGCGACGAGCGCACCGTCGGCGAGGTTGGTCGCCATCAGCGTCTGGCGCACGCGCCGTATCGTACCGGCGCGCAGCATCGCCGTAACGCGCTCCAAGACGGTTTCGACCGGCAGTCCGGATTGCGCGGCGATCGCGCCGAACGGATCGAGCTGGAAACCGGAAAGGCGGTCCTCCGAAATCGAGAGGATCGCGGCGTTGACCGGATCCTCCACGTGCGTCGGAAGGTTACGGATCACCTAGATATTTTGGCCGGTCGCGTACAAGAAGGCCTGCTCGGCCTGGCGGAGGCTGTAGATGGCGTTTACTTCGTTCACCAGCGCCGTGGTCAGCTGCACCTGGGCGTTCAGCAAGAGGGGTAGCGTCGTGACGCCGGCCCGGTACTGCGCTTGCGTGGCGCGCAGGACGGTCGCAGCTTCATTATACGAGACCTGTGTGGCGTCGAGCGCCGCGCGGGCCGAGATCAGCGCCGTCAGCGTCTGTTTCACGTTGAGCTGAACGCCGAGCTGCGCTGTCTGATAAGCGGCAACCGCCTTGGCGAGATTGCCTTGCGCCGTCTCGATGTTCGGCCGGATGGTCGGGTTGAAGAGCGGCAACGTCAGATTGGCACCGATGGACCATGTGTTCGCAAAGGAGCCGCCCGAAACGTCCGTCGAGCCCACACCGTAGGATGTCGTCCCGTTGACCGTCGGGACGTAGCCGAGTCGCGCGGCATGCAGCGAGTACTGCGCCGCCTTGACGGTCTGTGCCGCAGAAGCGAGGTCGGGGCGGAGCAGATACGCTTGCGAGACCGCCTTGTCGTACGTCGGAATCGCAATCGCCGTGGCGATGACTTGCTGATAGCTCGAAGCATCGTCAGCGGGACGCACGACCGTGTTGGCATCGAGGCCCATCGCGTTGGCGAGCGCGGCTTGCGCGCCGGCTTCGACGCCTTGCTGCTGCACGAGCGCGACTCGTGCTTGCGAGACCGGAAGCTCCGCTGTCGCTACGTCGACCAGCGACGCCTGTCCCGCGTGATACTGCGCGATGACGAGATTCAATTGCACTTGGTCTTGCGTCAGCGTTTCGTTATCGACTGCCGTCGTGCGCTGCGCCGAGAGCGCGCTGTAGTAGGCGGTAGCGACGTTGAAGGCGACGGTTTGCAGATCGCGCTCGTAGGTATCCAGCGACGACACTTGGCTGGCGGAAGCGGATTTGATTTCCGAAAAAACGCGACCGCCGTCGAAAAGCAGCTGCGTGAGATTTGCAGAGAGATTGTTCGACGTCAGCTCGGTCGAGCTCGTGAAGGAACCGCCGAAACCGTTGTTCCCGTTCGAGCGCGAGCCGGGCTCCGCATGCGAATGTGACGTTGATGCGGTGCCGTTGATGTTGGGCAGAATCCCCGCTCGAGCGAGGTCGAGGCCGGCCTTTGCGAGCTGCAGGTCGCCGCGCGCTGACGCCAAGAGCGGCGACCGTGCGACGGCGATCAAGATGGCTTGCCGCAACGTCACCGTCTGCGGAACGGCCGGGTTGACGGCGCTCGCCGTCACGCCGGGCGCCGGAGTGCCGACGGCCGGATACGGCAGGCTCAGCGTCGAGCTTGCCGGCGGCAACGTGGGAATTGCCGAAGGCGCGATGGTCGGAACGGGGGCGGGCGTCGGCACGGCCAGACCGCTTGGTGCCGGCGACGGCGTGGGCTGCGCCGTCGCGCGCGACGCAGCGAGCGGCAACAGCATCGCTGCCGCCGCTACGCCAAGCGTGAGGAGAAGCTTCGCGCTGCCCACGTCAGCCCGGCTTTTTCCCGCTAGGCCCGCTTTGCATTACTGCGACGGTGCTGCCGTCGGCTAGTTGATCGGGGCGCGTCGTTATCACGAGCGTTCCGGGGCCGAAAGGCACGTCGCGGATCTCGCTGAGCACGTCGGTTTGGAGACCCAGCGTTACCGGGACTTGCTTTGCCACTTTCGTGGGCTTGCCGTCCGGTCCGGGCTTGCCGTCAACCACCGTGAAGACGCTCGCGCCGGACTCTCCTTGGAAAATTGCAGTCCGCGGCACGACGAGGGCGTTAGGGTGGAACGCCTTGCGCACTTGCACGGTCACGAGCATCCCACCGCGCAAGCGGTCTCCGGGGTTTCGCTGGACGAGGCGAGCGCGATAAGAAAGGGTGCCTTGCGTCGGCACAGCGTTCACGTCGAACACACGTCCTGTGTAGGTGGCGCCGGGCAGGCTCGAAGTCGTGAACGTCACCGGCGTTCCGCGCCGAACGTAGGACAGCTCATCGTCGGGTACGTTCGCGTTGACGTACACCGTATCGACTTGTGAAATCTGTAAAATGTTCTGATTCGGACCCGCAAACGCACCGGGATCGAGATACCGGCTCGTGATGACGCCGTCGTAGGGAGCGTACAGCGAGGTCTGGGCGATTGCGGTCTCCAGCTGCCGCACCTGCGCGCGGTTTGCCTCGACCTGCGTCTTCTGCACGGCGGTCCCTCCGAGATTCGCTTGGGCGGCCCGCAACGCCGACTGCGCAGCGCTCAAGAGCTCTTTGTCGTTGTTCAGCGTCTGCTCGGCGCCGACATATTGCGCGCGGGCTTGCTCGAGCGCCGTTTGCGAGACGTAGCCTTGCTTGTAGAGATCTCGGTCGCCGTCATACACGATCTTCGCGTTTTGGTATGCAGCCTCGGCCGACACGACGTTGTTCTTGGCATTGGCCAGACCTTGCTGGGCCTGCGCCAGCGCGGTCTGGTTCTGCTGCTGCGTGATGGGGCTCGTCAACGATGCGCCGGCCAGCGTCGCCTTTGCCTGCGCGAGCTGCGCGCGCAGCGTTGAGTCGTCGATCTTCGCGAGGAGCTCGCCTTTGTGCACCCGAGTCCCCTCGGTGACGTAGACGCCGACCAGCGTGCCGGACTGCGGAAGGCTGAGGTTCGACTGCTGGAGGGGAGTGATCTGGCCGTCCAATTGGATGTAGGTGGCAATGTTTTTCCGCACGGCGGGCTGCACGTCCACCGCCAGCGGCGGCGGTGCAGTCTGCTGCGGTTTGCCGCTGCAGGCGGCTAAAACCGCTGCGGCAGCAACGAAGACCACGGACAAACGCGTGCGACGAACCATACCTCTCCAAGCGCAGGATGTGGACGGGCGGCGGTTCACCCCCTGACGGGACGCGACCTCTCCGCCTCTTCCCAGCGAAATCAAAACCCACATACGCTCGGAGGACCGTAAAAGATTCAAATCTCAGAAACCGGCGGGACGCCGGCCCAAACGTGCAAAAAAGGCGGGCATGCCAGCGAGGCTCGAGGTTGGGCGATCCTACCAAAGTCAAACGCGCGTCGAAGAATGGATGACGGCTCAAAAGGCCGGCAATGCCGGCGTCGACGTCCTTTCCACGCCGATGCTCCTGCAGTTGGTGGAAGAAGCCGCGATGCAATGCATCGCGCCGACGCTGCCCGCCGGCACGGTGACGCTAGGGACGCACGCAGAGATCCATCATCTCTCACCGACTCCCGTCGGGTTCATCGTGCGCGTCGAGGTTGAAGTCATCACGTTCGACGGTCGCCGAATCGAGTTTGCATTCGCGGCGTTTGACGAGCGCGAAAAGGTCGCCGAAGGAACGCACGAGCGCTATTTGACCGAGCTTGCCAAATTCAAAGAGCGGATCGAAGAAAAGCAAAGCGGTTAGGTAGGCCACCAATGCAAGCGCAACGTTGCGCGGCTCAGAAACCCAACGAATGACCCGGCGCGTTTACGGATTGAGCTCAGCACCTAATGGGTAGGTCGGTTCTCAAAGCGACCTTCATAACCGCAATTATTTCAGCTCTAGGGAGGACATTTTGAAGCACCTTAGCTGCGGGGTTTTCACGGCGGCGGTTGCTCTCGGGGTTTGGCTCTTGGCCAGCCCCGCCGCGACGTTCGCGCAAGGCATGCCGCCCGCGGATTTTGGATCACCACCTTCGGGCGAAGTCCCGATTATCTTCAACGACCATCACGTCTACGCGAAGCCGGATGTCAATCGCAAGGGGCGCGTCCTGGCCGCACTCGTGCGCGGGAATTCCATTCTCGTTCCGTTGCGCTCGATGTTCGAACAGATGGGCGCAACCGTCTCATACGATCCTGCTTCAAAGACCGTCGACGTCTCAAAGCCCGGAGCCGATATCAAGGTTACGGTTGGCCGTCCCCAAGTCGTCATCAACGGCGAAACGCGGCCTCTCGACGTCGCGCCGATGATCTATCGCGGAACGATCATGGTTCCGCTTCGGGTCCTCTCCGAAGGAATGGGCGCGTACGTCCAGTGGGTGCAAGCCAAGCACACCGTCGTCGTTCGCTATCTGCCCGCTCCGCCGCCGACGGCACCGCCGGCTCCGCCGCCGCCGCCACCGCCGACCGCAGCACCGGCCCCGCCGCCGCCGGCTCCGACACCGGCTCCGACACCGACCGTAGCACCCACGAAGGCACCCACGTACGATCACTTCATCGTCGGCGATTACCTCATTCGGCCGAAGGTCTACAACGAGTTCAGCCCGGGCAACAGCGGAACCGCGTCGTACAGCGCGCGCGGCGCCGCGGAGTTCCCGATCGCGAACATCCCGGTGATGGTGGGCGCCGACTGGCGGCATTGGAATTATCCGGCCGGAGGCGGCCCGGTTGGAACGATCGGCACGCCACCCGGATCGACGCTCGTACCGGCCTTTACCGCATGGGAGAACGACGTCAGCGTCGACGCCGGCATCCGCGTCGCACCTCCGCGCATCTACATCGACGCGAGCTACCTGTGGCAAAACAACAACTACGGCTACCCCGTGTTGCGCGGCTGGGGATTCGGAGCCGAGAAGCTGCCGGATCTCGATCAGAGCCTGACGGTGTACGGCAGCGCGTACTATTACCCGTCGCTTTGGGGCACGTACGCGGGCCTGCCGCTTCAGTACCATCTCATCAAGTACGACGTCGGCGTCGACTGGAATTTCCTCGGACCCAACTTCCCGGTATTCTTGGACGCGGGTTTCCTCGGGAATTACTACACCAACAAGATCAACGCACCGGTCAACATCAACAAGTACGGACCATATGTCGGTCTCGGAATACACATCTAGTACCTAGCTCCCGAGACCCGTACGGCGCCCCCGGAGAAAGCTACGAACTCCGGGGGCGTTCCCTCACCTTGGATCGTTTAGGGAGACGCTTGTGGGCTCGGCGCGTCGTCGACCGCAACCGGAACCGCCACGGCGTTACCGACCTTGCCTTCGGCTAATTCACGTTTGCCGGTTCGGCCGTACCACGTGTTCGGGAAATCGTGCACGAGCCAAACCATCGTTTGGCGAGCTTTTTCGCGGCACTCGTCGGTCGGAATTTGATTGTAGAAGCGCTCGAGAGCAAAGAGGTTTTTGGCGATCCAGGGATCCTGCGGATACTTCCGCTCCCAATCTCGGATGGCGTCTACCGCAAACCTCACGGCTCCGAGTTCGCTCTGCAGCAGGTCCGGGCGCACGTCGTAGTTCCTCGTTTGATCTTTGATGACGTTGGCGATGCCAAGAATGCTCATCTTCAGCCGCCCGAAGTATTCGTCCGCGGGCGCAACGCGCGCGCTCGTCTTGGGCTGCGCGCCGGCAACGCCGGCTGACATCAATAGCATCAAAACCGCCACGACAAACCGCTTCAAAGAGCCCTCGCTCCCACCGTACCCCGGCAAACCAATCGTTCAGACGTGATTCTCGCCGGGAACGGCAGCGCCTCTGCCGTATGGGGAGGCGTGCAATTTGAAGACCTGGCAGCACGCGGATTAGAAACGGCTAAGAAACGCGGCGCGCTGTACGCCGACATTCGGTTTGAGGACCTGCGAAGCGAGCGCATCGAAGTTCGCAACGGCGAGGTCGCGGCGTTGTACGACAACACCTCGTGCGGTTACGGCGTGCGCGCGCTGGTGGACGGGTCTTGGGGATTCAGCTCCGCCGACGACCTCACGAGCGCGGGCATCGACGCGGCCGCGGCGCGGGCGGTCGAGGTCGCTAAAGCCGGCGCGGCGATCGGCACGCGGAGGCTTGGCGAGCCGCCGACCGACCGTCACGTGGGCTCCTATCGCACGGAAGTCGAGCTCGATCCCGACGACGTCTCTCTCGAGCAGCGCGTCGATTTATTGCTGGCGGCGGAGTATGCGCTGCACGTCGACCCCGCCGTTCGCACCGGGCGCGCGCAGCTCGATCTGTGGCGGACCAAAAAGGAATTCTACAGCACGATCGGGTCGCGCATCGCGCAAGATATCCGCCAAGCGGGCAGCTGGGTCCAGGCTCTTGCGGTCGGCGACGGGGACGCGCAAGACCGCTGGTGGCCCGGCGACCGCGGCCTGTACATGACGGGCGGATGGGAGGTCGTCAACCGCGCCGGCTTGATCGAAAACGCGGCGCGGGTAGGCGAGGAGGCAACCGCGCTGTTATCTGCACCGCAGTCGCCATCCGGCGAGTACGACGTCGTGCTCGGCGGCTCGCAGGTGTCGCTGCAGATTCACGAGTCGTGCGGCCACGCGGCCGAGCTCGACCGCGCTCTGGGTTGGGAAGCGAATTTCTCCGGGACGAGCTTCCTCACGCCCGATCAGCGGGGCAGGTTGCGCTATGGTTCGCCGGCCGTAACGATCGTCATCGACAACACGCTCGCGGGCGGACTCGCCACGTGCGGCTGGGACGACGAGGGCAGCCCCAGCGGAACGTCCGACATCGTGCGCGACGGGCTGTTCGTCGGCTTCGAGATGTCGCGCGATACGGCGCGCTCGATCGGCACGACGACCAACGCGTGCGTGCGGGCAGAAAACTGGCGTCACGTGCCGATGATCCGGATGTGCAACCTGAATCTGCTTCCGGGCACGCACACGTTCGAGCAATTGATCGGCGAGGTCGAAGACGGGCTCTACATGGAGTCCAACCGCTCCTGGTCGATCGACGACCGGCGATTGAATTTTCAATTCGGCTGTCAAATTGCGTGGGAGATCAAACGCGGCAGACTCGGCCGCATGCTGAAGAACCCCACGTACGCGGGCGTCACGCCGCAGTTTTGGAATTCGTGCGATGCCGTCGGCGAGCCGTCTACATGGGTGCCGTGGGGCACCCCCAACTGCGGCAAGGGAGAGCCGATGCAAACCGGCCGCACCACGCAAGCGGCCGCGCCGGCTCGATTTCGAAAAGTCCGCGTCGGAGTCGGCTACGATGCGTGACGACGAGCGGCTCGAGCTTGCGGTACGCGCGCTGGGGGACGGCGGCGGCGACGGTATCGAAGCGGTCGTTTCCGACAGCCACCTCGCGCTGACGCGCTTTACCAACAGCGCGATCCATCAAAACGTCGACGAATTGGAAACGTCGATTCAAATTCGCGCCGTTCTCGACGGCCGCGCAGGCTGGGCCTCGACGAATAGCCCGTCGGAAAGCGCCCTCAAACGGACGCGGGAGCGCGCACTTGCGCAGGCGCGCTTTGCGCCGAAGCGCGACGTGCCGGTAACCTTGCCCGCGGCAGCGACCTACAATCCGCCGCAAGGCGCGTTCGATGAAGCTACCGCAAACGCACCGCCCGCGCTTCGCGCGCAGGCCGCGGCATCGATCTTCGAAAGAACGGCCTCGGTCGGTGCATGGGCCGCCGGATACGTCTCGTCGATGGGCAGTGGGATCGCGATCGCGAACACTCACGGCGTTCGCGCGGCGTTTTCGCAAACCGATGCCGAGACGAACGTGAAGTGCGTTGCACCCACGGCGAGCGGATACGCGGAAGCGGTAAGCCGCCGAATCGCCGGCATCGACGCCGCGGCAGTCGCCGCGCGCGCCGCCGAGAAGGCCCGCGCGGGTGCCGATGCGTCCGTGCCCGAGCTCGGGCAGTGGACCGCCGTCGTGGAGCCCGCTGCGCTGGGCGAGCTGATGGCGTATCTGCTTTCGCATTTTTCGGCTGAACGCGTCCATTCGGGAGCGTCGTTCTTATCGGAAGGCGTCGATCGTCTCTACGCCGGCGAGAACGTCACCCTCGTCGACGATTATGCTCATCCGCTGCACGCGAGTTGCCCGTTCGACGGTGAGGGAACGCCGACCGAGCGGGTCACCCTCCTAGAGAACGGCGTCGGCCGGGCCTTCGTCACCGACACCGAGTGGGCGACGCGCATGAAGTGCCGGAACACCGGGCATCACGGTTTCGGCATCTCCTTCGTCAACGGACCGCACGTTCGTAATCCCGTCTTGATGCCCGGCTCCCGTTCGCGTGACGATCTCATCGCATCGACGAAGCACGGCATGCTGATCACACGCTTCTGGTATATCCGCGTCGTGGATCAGCGCAAAACGATCGTCACGGGAATGACCCGCGACGGCAATTTCTTGATTCGCGACGGCAAGCTCGCCGGCGGATTGCGCAACGTCCGCTTCAACGTGAACATCCTCGAGCTGCTGCGCGCGTGCGAGTTTTCGAGCGAGCAGGTCCGCACGGGCGGGTACTCCTACTCGATCGTCGTCCCGGCCGCGAAATTCACGGGCTTCACCGTTTCCAGCGTCACCTCGTACTAATTCTTCTTCTCACGCGTTCTTGCGCGACTACGACCAAGCACTCGGCTCCGCTCCCTCGCCGGAAGCCTGCTCGAAACGTTGACGCGCGGCCGCGCTCGGACGTGAAGCGACGGCTGAGCGCGGGAAGTGGGGCGGTTGAAACACGAAGGCCGTCCACATGGAGTGGGCGGCCTTCGTTCGAGCGGCTCGAGTGAAGCCTACTTGATGAGACGGCCGGCGATCGTGGGCCAGTTGATGTTCGAGAAAAAGGCTTCGATGTATTTGCCGCGTTCGCTGGGTTTGTAGTCGAGCAAGAACGCGTGCTCCCACACGTCCATGACCACGATCGGCGCGAAGCCCGCGAGGTTGCCGTCTTGATGCAACTCGATCCAGTGATTCGTAATCCGTCCTGTTACCGGATCTTGATAGGCGATCGCCCAGCCAACGCCGCGCATCCCGCCGACGGCGGCGAAGTCTTTCTTCCACGTTTCGAAATCGCCGTATGCAGCGGCGAGCGCGTCTTTGATGCGCGCGCTCGGTTCCGCGGCCGAAGACGTCATGTTGTCGAAATACAGCTCGTGAAGCCGCATCCCGTTGTACTCCCAGCCGAGACGGCGCACGAGTTCCGCGAATCCGGGATCGCTGCCGGCAGGACCGGCTTCGATTTTCGATGCGATCTGCTCGTTGAGCAGATTCGTGTTCTTGACGTAACCTTCGTATAAGCCGAAGTGCGTCTCGAGTGTTTTATCTGAAATGCCCTTCAGTCCTGAGAGGTTCCACTTTTTTGGCGTGTAGGACTGAGTCGCGAGCGTAAGCGTAGCCACGTAAGCGTATCTCCTCCGGATCGCGTCCCTTCCTCCGGAGGAACGAACATCCTCTTGGCTCGCCATCCCGCTGCCGCGAGCCCGAATGCAAAGAGCGCAAGCCCAAAGATCATGACGTACGGCTCTGGAGCGCTTGAAATGACGAGTTCCGGGTAGGTTCCTAACGTCGCGCGCACGACGACGCCCGCGATCCGCACCGGTTCGCCGCTCGGCGCCAGCGTGATACCCAGCGACTTATTCGACGACGTCGCGAAGACATCGTACAGGAGCGCAGGTTTGCCCAGCGCGTCCGCGGGCACGTGGAGCCGGGCGAGGTCTCGCGCGTCGAAGTAGATTGCTTTGACACTGCGGTTTACCGCGGGGAGCTGAAAGCCGTCGACGGGGTGAAGCTTCCCCATGATCGGCTGCTGCTCTTTAAAAAGGAGCACGGGCGATAGGAAGGCTCCGCTCGTCTGCTGCGTGACCGTGAGATGGTTGCCCGACGCATCGGTGGCATCGATATAAGCGGCCGGCTTCGGCCTGAGCCCAAGCAGCAGCGCACCAAAGAAACGCCGCGCACCTGCTTGGATGACCAGATCCGGCTGCCCGCGGCGGCGCAGCGTCACGGATGCACGGCCGCTTTCGATCGTGCTCGGATCTGCGCCGGCAAAAAATGCGGCTGCACCGATCTCCGGAAGCGGTTGAATCGTCCCCGGCGCGCTCGCGATCGTTTCGGTATCGGGTCCCAACAGTCCCGACGCGAGCCCGTCGGCCACGACGATCAGCGCACCAAGCATCGCGACGGCAACCGTCTTGCCGACCGGTCCATCGTTTCCGCGCATGGCGGGCGCGACATAGGAGATCAGCAGATATGCCAGCACGCCGAGCGCCAGCGCGTATTGCCACGTGTGGAAGAGCGCTCTCCCCGGAATCAGAACCTGTGCTACGACGACGGCGCATGCAGCGAAAGCGGCGATCAGCGTGCCGGTACGCGCGCTCACTTCACGTGCATCGCGGAAGCAACCACCTCGCGCATCTGCGCAAGGCTCATTTCGCCATCGACACCCTTGATGATTTTTCCCGCGCGATCGACGAGAATCGACGTCGGCAGGCCGAGCGCCGCATAGGCTCGTCCGTATTGCTGGCCGTCGTCGACGAGAACCGGATACGTGACACCGTACTTGCGCGCGAACTCGCCGGCGACTTTTGCGGATTCGCCTTGATCGATGCCCAGAACGACGAAACCTTGCGAGCGGTACTGCCGGTATAACGTTTCCAATGCCGGAATCTCCTCGCGGCATGGCGGGCACCACGTCGCCCATAGGTTGACCAATACCACTTTGCCGCGATAGTTTGCCAGGGAATCCGGCGCGCCGCCGAGCGCCTTTACCGGAAAGCTCGCGGCCGGTGCACCTGCCAACATTGCAGGACCGCCCACGGGGGGCGGCCCATTACCGCCGCCTTGATAAAAGCGGAAAGCCAAAATCGCCACGACGACCGCGGCTGCAAGAATCAAAACGGCTCGCACGGTTGTTTTCAGCCGGCATTTGCGCGGTTGCGGCCATTCCCCTGGCAACCGCGAGCATGCGCCTGCCTTTGCGGTCTAGTGGCCCACTAGTTCACGCTGAAGAATTTCCCGAAAATGCGCTCTTGCTCGGCACGCGATTCGCCGCCGAGCGGCTCGCTCGACGATGTCGCCGGCGCGGACCCCCTGCGTTCCCGCAGCGAGCGCAGCTTCGGAAGCAAACGGCGCAAGAGCTCCAGCTCGACGCGCAGCCGTCCTCCGGTGTCGTCGGTTTCCAGCAGCCGTTGTTTGAGCACGTCCGCAATCTGCAGAGCGCTGCCGACGGCGTAGGATGCCTCGACGGGATCGGGCGACAGATCGAAGGCGACGGCGTGGCCCGAGTAGGCCATCAGCAAATGCACGTATTCGTTGAACGCGGAGCGCACGGACTCCATCAGCGCATCCAGCTCGTCCTGCGGCGCGACATCCTCTTCGAGATATTCGACGTCGCACAGGAGGTATGGTTCGCGTTGCACGATTTCGCGAATGCGAAAGCGGCGGCGGCCGACCGTGCTGATGTAATAACGCCCGAACGGCAGCGGCGTGACGCCGCCGATCTCAGCCGTCGTGCCGATGTCGTGCGGGTCGACGAACGAATCTCCGGTCTCACTGCCCTTACGAAGCAAGCACACGCCGAACTCGCGGCCTTCGTCCAAACACTCGGCGATCATTTGCTTGTAACGCGGCTCGAACACGTGCAAACGAAGTGTCGCCCCTGGGAACAACACCGTGTTGAGCGGGAACAGACGAAGCCTAGAGATCAATACGCACCGCGTCCCTCGTAAAAAAGGTTACCCCTCTCCTGCTACGGCAAACATCGGGCGTGACCAACGCAGCATACCTCTCTCGAATTCACCCCGCGCCCCCGCCGTTGCTCCTCGAGCTCGAGGAACTAGGCCACAAAGATGGCATCCCGATCTTGGACCGCGCTTCGGCACGCCTGCTCTCGGCCTTGGTGCACTGCATGCAGGCGAACCGCATCCTCGAGATCGGCACGGCCTACGGGTTCTCGACGCTGTGGATGGCCTTGGCGATGCCCGCCAAAGGCCGGTTGTGGACGATCGATCCCGACCGCGAGCGCACCGCGGTCGCACAGAGCTACTTCGAACGGGCGGGGGTCGCCGGCAAGATCGACATCACGAATCAGCCGGCTGCCGAGGTTCTCGAGAATTTCCCGCACCGCAACCTGGACATCGTCTTTCTCGATGCGAACAAAGAGCAGTATCCCCAATACCTCGAGCTATGCGTGCCGATGCTCAAACTTTCCGGGTTGATGATCGTCGACAATTTACTCTGGAGCGGTCGCGCCGCGGCCGAGCCAAAGGCGGACGATCCGGAATCAACCGTTGCGATCCGCCGCTTCAACGAGCTCTTTCTCAACCATCCGCAGCTCGACGCTACGATCGTGCCCGTGGGCGACGGCGTCGGAATCGGGGCACGTGTCGTCGCCTGAGGTGCTGAGCCGCTTTCGTGCCGCAATGCGTCGCTTCCCGACCGGCGTCACGATCGTGACCACGATCGATGACGGAACTCCGTACGGCTTCACCGCCAACGCCTTTGCCAGCGTTTCCCTCGAACCGCCGATGGTGCTCATTTGCGTCAACCGCGCAGCGTCGGCGCATCCGATCATCGCTCGCTCGTCTGTTTTCTGCGTGAGCATTCTCTCGAGCGCACAGACCGACATCGCCAAACATTTCGCCGATCACGCGCGGCGAGCAGACAGGTTCTCGGGCGTGCCCACGCGCTCGGCCGTAACCGGCGCACCGGTGATCGAGGGAAGCCTTGCATATGTCGACTGCCGCCTTTCCGAAGAGCATACGGCGGGAACGCATACGGTCTTCATCGGCGAGGTGGTCGGCTGCGGCGCAAGCGCCGGCAGTCCGCTGGGATATTTTGACGCCGGTTACCGCGATCTCGGCCTCGTGGTCGGCGAAGAATGATCGCGGTGCATTTCCCGGTCGGCCCGCTCGGTTGTAATTGCACCGTCCTCGGCGACGAGACGACCGGCGAAGCCATCGTCGTCGACGGCGGCGATGACGTCCCCCGCATCGCGAGCGTATTGGAAGAGCATCGCCTGCGTCCGCGCTACCTCGTGCACACGCACGCGCATTTCGATCACATCGGCGCGCTCGGCGAATTGCGGGAGCGCGTCGGCGGCCAAGGGCTGCTGCATCCCGCCGACCTTCCGCTGTACGAGATGCTCGAAGAACAAGGGCGCTGGGTCGGCATTCCAATTGCACGTTCGCCGGCGCCAATCGACGCAGAGCTCGAAGATGGCCTCGTCCTCAAATCCGGCAACGTCGAGCTGACGTGCCTGCACACCCCGGGCCACACGCCCGGCAGCACGAGTTTCGTCGTCGAAGTCGAGGGCAAGCCGCGTCTGCTCAGCGGTGACACGCTTTTTCGAGGGTCAGTCGGCCGTTGGGACCTCGGCGGAACCACCCTGGAAGACATCGTGACCAGCATTCGCGCCAAGCTGCTCGTTTATCCGGACGACACGATCGTAATCCCGGGCCACGGGCCGGCGACGACCGTCGGGACGGAGCGCCTGGCAAACCCGTACCTCTTGTAATTCAGGCTCTTTGCAGAATTGCGTGCTAGCGTTTGCGTTGCGATGCGCTACGCCGCAACCGCCACGATCGACCGTCTCGATTTTGATGTCGGCACGACCATCCCCGCCGCAATCGTCGGCGACGACATCGGCATAACCATCGAGGCGGAAGCGATTTTGTAATGCGCGATGGCGGCGGCGCGCAACGCTCCTCGCAGCCTGCTAGTGGAGCTTGATCGTGACTTTTCCGGCGTCTTGCATGATCTTGGGGCCGGCGTTTTCGTCTTGCGAGGTCTTGCCGTTGCCCGGCTGCGTCGCGGCACGCTGCGCGCCCATCGCGGCGGCGGCGCGAGCCAGATCCTCGTCGGTGATCTTGCCGGCGCTGCGCTTGGCGCGATAGTCCTCGATCGCGGCCCGCAGCGCGAGCCGCGAGCGCTCCGGATAGTCTTTCTTCTTGTCCGGATACCCGTCCAGCGCATCCATGATGTCTTGATCGGTGATGGCGAGCGCTTCGTCGAGCGTCTTTCCGCGCGCCAGCTCGACGAGCAGGCTGCACGTGGCGGTACCGAATCCGCACCCCGTCGTGAAGTACGAGATGTCCTCGATCACGTCGCCGGGCCCGACTTGCAAATAATACGTGTACATGTCGCCGCACGAGTCGCTAAAATACTCACCCGTGGCCATCGGGTTTTCCATGGTGCGGAATCCGGTGCGGTCTTCGACCAGCTTTTGAAACTTCGCGAAGTTCATGCTTTGATTTCGAACCGGCACTCTACACCGCCGGTTGCAAGCGATTCGGTTTGGCGGCTTCCCCGCGGGAAGAGCTCGCCCAGAACGCTATGGATCAAGGAGCAAACCTGCGGATGCTCCTTGACGGTCTCGGCGTAGGGGCAGTTGTGCTCGTGAATCACGTACGCCGTGCCGTCGCTGCTGTACTCCGCTTCTACGCCGTGCTCGCGAAGCAAGTCGACGACCGCCCCGACGCGGCCTTCGGCCGTCAGGTCCGACGTCCGCGCCGCCGCCTTCTCGGCCGCGCGCCGGCCCATGCGATCGAAAATCTGCTCGACCACGCCCTCACCCGCGACGGCGCGAACTTCGCGCAAGACCGCATTGAGCAGCACGTCGTAGCGCTGCGGGAAGAGGCGCTCGCCTTCTCCCGTCAGCGAGAATTCGTAGGTCGGCTTGGTCCTGCTGCGCCGGACCGCGCGCTCGCTGACCAGGCCCTCGCGCTGCAACGCCGCGAGATGCTGGCGGATGGCGTTCGGCGACAGCCGCAGCTCGGCTGCGAGATCGGCAGCCGACGCAGAGTGCCGGCGGCGCAACGCAGCCGCTATTCGGCCTCGAGTGCTGGCAAAGAACCGATCGGTCTGCATCTTTTGTCGGATGTATGGTAGCACGCCGCGGCGAGGAAAGTCCAGACTTTTCTTGACTTTCTCGGCGGTAAAACCGTACGATGAAGAGAGTTATGGCACGAGGGCTTATCGTTTCGCAGCTCCGCGTCGCGGCCGGCTCGACGGAGATTCTGAAGGGCATCGACCTGACGGTCGAGCCGGGCCGCGTTCACGCGCTCATGGGGCCCAACGGAAGCGGCAAATCAACGCTCGCTTTCGCGCTCGCAGGGCACCCCGGCTACGAGATCGTCGGCGGCGGCGCCCGGCTGGACGGCGAGGACCTCCTAGCGCTTTCTCCGGACAAACGCGCCAAAGCCGGCTTGTTCTTGTCCTTCCAGTATCCGGCCGCGATACCGGGCGTATCGGTCGCGAATTTCTTGCGCACCGCGCGGCAAGCGGTCAAACCCGGCGACCTTCCGCCTGCGAAGTTTCGCCAGGTCGTCTTCGAGCAGCTCGAGCTGCTCGGCATCGAAACGGCGTTCCTGGGCCGCTACGTCAACGACGGCTTTTCCGGTGGTGAGAAAAAGCGCCTCGAGATGCTGCAGCTTGCGATCCTCGAGCCGAGATATGCGATTCTCGATGAAACCGATTCCGGCTTAGACGTCGATGCGCTGCGCGCCGTGGGTGATTCGCTGCAAACCCTGCGCAAAGGCAAGGGCGCCGAAATGGGATTCCTCATCATCACGCATTATCCGCGCATCCTTCAGTACGTCGAACCGGACGTGGTCCATGTCATGATGGATGGGCGCATCGTGAAGACGGGCGGCGCACAGCTCGCGCAGCAAATCGAAGCGGAAGGCTACGACGGAATCCGCGAAGAGGTAACGAGTGGCGCAGCTTAGCGTCGTGCGCTCGCCGCACGACGAAGCACTCGAGCTCGCGCGAACGCTTCCCGCTCCCGGCCCGCCGCCCGGCCGCTTTTGGAAAATCGACGTCACAAAGATCGACGTCGACGGCTTTTCGCCCGGCAGCAGCGAAGCACGCGTCGAAATCGCGTCCAAAGCTGCGCTGCGCGGTGTCGTGGCCTGCGACCTCGCTGCCGCCGCTGCCTCGCATCCGCGCGAAGCAGCCGCCGAGGGGACCGTCGTCGATTGGCGCGGCGGAAAGTTTGCGGCGCTCAACGCCGCGCACCGTCAGAGCAGGCTGTGTGTGATTATACCGCACGGCGTCGTCGTCGACGAACCCATCGTCGTGCGCTATCACCTGCGCGGGCAAGCGGCTTTTCCATACACGCTTGTCGTAGCGAACGAAGGTGCGAAGGCAACGATCGTCATCCGCTTCGAGGCGGAGAGCGGCGTGTCGCTGGTGAGCGAGGTCGTCGAAGCGGTCGCCGCAGAGCGCAGCAATCTGGAATGCGTCGTCATGCAAGATCTCCCCAAGAGCGCGCGCATTTTTTCTTCGCGGCGCGGCAAAGTCGCAGGCGACGCCGAGCTGCGCTGGGCGATCGCGGAGCTGGGTTCCGGTCTTTCCGTCGGCGACGTGCGCTCCATTTTGACGGCGCCGGGAGCCGGTACGACGATCGCCGGTGTCTTTTTTCCGGCGGGCGAACAGCATCTCGATTTGGCTTCCGAAGCGGAACATCCCGCGCCGCAAACGCGGTCGGAGACGCTCTTCAAGAGCGCAGCCGTCGGCGGCGGCCAAGCGCGCTTCGTCGGCAACATTCGCATCCATCGCGCCGCGCACGGCGCCGACGCGACGTTGCGCGACGATGCATTGCTGCTCTCGAAGGACGCCCATATCGATAGCATCCCCGCACTCGAGATCGCGGCGAACGACGTCAAAGCGTATCACGGCGCGACGATCGGCGCTTTGAATCAAGAAGAAATATTCTATGCTACGACCCGCGGCATCGCGCGCCCAGACGCTGAACGGATGATCGCGCTCGGCTTCTTCGAGCCTGCCATCGCGCGCTTCCCGACCGAGGGTCTGCGCTACGAGCTGCGGACAAAGCTCGCGGAGAAGATCGTATGACGGCGACGACCGCCACGCGCGATGTTCGAGAGATGCGCATTGCGGGCGACTTCCCCATCCTCCGGAAGCCGACGTCGCGCGGCAAGCGGCTGGTCTATCTCGACTCCGCGGCGACCTCGCAAAAGCCGCAGCCGGTCATCGATGCGCTGGTACGCTATTACAGCGAATACAACGCCAACATCCATCGCGGCGTCTACGAAATCGCCGAGTTGGCAACCGACGCCTTCGAGAACGCTCGCGCGAAGGTGGCGACGTTCATCAACGCCGCCGAGCCTGCGGAGATCGTTTGGACGCGCAACTCCACCGAGGCGATCAACCTCGTTTCGTATACATGGGGGCAATCCAGCCTTCGTCCCGGAGATGCCATTCTCACCACGCAGCTCGAGCACCACAGCAACCTCGTTCCTTGGCAGCTGCTGGCCGCAAAAACCGGCGCCGAACTGCGTTTCATCCCGGTCGACGAGACCGGCGTGCACGTGCTCGAGGACCTCGACCGCTTGATGCGCGGCGTGAAGCTGCTGGCGCTCTCACACGTCAGCAACACGCTCGGCACGATCGCGCCGCTCGAGATGCTCGTCGACCGCGCGCATGCGGTGGGTGCTCGCGTTCTCGTTGACGGCGCCCAAAGCGTCCCTCACATGCCCGTCGACGTGCGTGCGCTGGATATCGATTTTCTCGCCGTCAGCGGTCACAAAATGCTGGGGCCGACCGGAATCGGGTTCCTGTACGGCAAGCGCGAGCTGCTCGAAGCGATGCCGCCCTTCCTCACCGGCGGCGACATGATTCGGCGCGTCGAGTACACTCATACCGATTACAATGAGATTCCGTGGAAGTTCGAAGCCGGCACGAGCAACGTCGCGGATGCGATCGGTCTCGGCATCGCCGTCGATTACCTCACCGAGCTCGGCATGGGCTGGGTCCGCGCCCACGAGGTGAAGCTCACGTCGTACGCGCTTCGGCGCCTGCGGGAACTCGCTGCGCGGGGCCTCGCCGTCTACGGCCCGCCGCGCGCGGAAAGCCGAGCAGGCGTCATCTCCTTCAATCTCGGTGACGTCCATGCGCACGACGTCGCGTCGATCCTCGACACCGAGGGCGTGTGCGTCCGTGCCGGCCACCACTGTACGATGCCGCTCATGGAGCGCATGGGCTGGCCCGCAACCGCGCGCGCGTCATTCTACGTCTACAGCACGGAGGAAGACGTGGACGCGCTCGTCGCGGCGCTGCACAAAGCGGCCGACATTTTTAAACTAGCGAGCTAGCATGAAGGAATCTCGACTTTTGTCAGCAGCGACGGGCCGAGCGCTTTCGGGCATCCAGGTGCGCGTGGAGGCGCGCAGCTTGAGGCGTAACGCCTTTCAAGATGGACGATTTCTATAAAGACTACATCCTCGATCATTACCGCCAACCGCGGAATTTCGGGGAGCTCCCTGATGCGACGACCACCGCAGAGGATCTCAATCCCCTGTGCGGCGATCGGATTCGCTTTCAGCTCAAAGTGAACGACCAAGGCGTCGTCGAGGATGCGCGGTTTACCGGGCGCGGCTGCGCGATATCTCAAGCATCGGCTTCGATGCTGACGGAAACGCTCAAGGGGATGCGCCTGGAAGACGTCGCGAAGCTCGACAAGCAAGTCGTCCTCGATAACGTCGGCATCGGCATCAGCGCGGCGCGCATGAAATGCGCGACGCTCGGGCTCAAGGTCGCGAAATCCGCCGCGCTCGGCGAGATCGCTTCCTGGCCCGACGAAGAACCGTCGAATTAGCACTGCACGCCGCGCCCGTCATCGCGGCCGCCGTGCTGTTGCACGCGCTTTCGTTCATCGTTTGGGACATCGGCACGCGCCCGCCGGCAAGGTTGCTTGCGGACATTCGAGGCTCGGCCTCGTCACTGCGAGCTCTCGCGCGAGCACTTTGGCAATTCGTGCTCGGGCTGGCGATCTTGTGCGCGGGAGCGATGCTGATGCTCAGCGTGACCGTCGTCGACGTGCGGCGAGATTTCGCCGTGCTCGAAGGCATCGCGGTCCTGGCGGGACTGGCGATCGAAATGCTCCTCGGCCCGTCTCTTCGCCGGCATCTCGCGCGGAGATAGCTACGGCACCTTCGGCAAGAATACGGTCGAAAACCATGGGACGTAGGCGATCAAGATCAAACCGACGAGAACCGCTCCGAGATAGGGAATGACTCGCACGGCCGCCTCGTCCGGCGAGCATTTCCCGATCGCGCAGGCGCCGTAATAGCCGACGCCGAGCGGCGGCGCAAAAAGGCCGATGCCCATCGCGATGATCGCAACGATCGCATAGTGCACTTCGTGCACGTGGAATTGCCGCGCGATCGGAAAGAGCAACGGCCCGAAGAGCACCATCGCCGGGATCCCTTCGAGGACCGAGCCCAAAACGACGAAGAGCACGATCGAAAGCGCGATGAAGCCGGCCTTGCCGCCGGGCGCCGAAGCGAGCGACGCCGCAAGCTGCTGCGCAAAGCCGGACTGCGTGAGGGACCATCCCATCGACGTCGCCGTGGCGATGATGAGCATGATCGCTCCGGTGAGCGCGCACGTCTCGCGCAGAATAGGATACACGCGGCGCAGTGGGAACTCGCGGTACACGAGGATCCCGATGAGGATGGTGTAGATGATGCCCACCGTGCTGACTTCCGTCGCCGTCGCGATGCCGTCCAGCACGAAGAAGCGAATCACCAGCGGCAACGCCAGCCCCGGGATCGCGAAGATCAGGGCCCTGAGGATCCAGCCCGGCGACGGACGCGCGGCCAGCTCGGCTCTATCGTCCTTCGAGCGCCACAGCACGACGAACACGAGCGCGAGTGCCAGTACCGCTGCCGGCAAAAGGCCGGCCGTGAACAGCGCGGCGATCGAAACGCCGGTGACCGAGCCGATGATGATCAGCACCAGACTCGGCGGAATCGTTTCGGACATCGCCCCCGATGCGGAAAGCAGCGAGATCATCTCGGCGCGCTTTTGGCCGCGGCGCTCCATCTCGGGAAAGAGCACGGGCGCGATTGCGGCCATATCGGCTGCCTTCGACCCCGAAATTCCGCTGACCAGGTACATCGCTCCGAGCAGCACGATCCCCAAGCCGCCGCGCACGTGCCCGATAACGGCTGCAATCGCGTCGACGAGCCGTTTTGCGATCCCCGCAATCTCCATGAGCAGACCGAGCAGCACGAAGAGCGGCACGGCCAGCAGCACGAGATTCGAGACGCCTTCGTCCATGCGGCCTACGACCGTATTGAGCGGCACCGTCGTGGTGAGCGCGAGATAACTGAGCGTCGCGATGCCGAATGAAAATGCGATTGGAACGCCGATTGCGATGAGCGCCCCGACCATCAACACGAAAAAGATCAGCAGGTTCACGTTGCCCAGTGGTGCGAGAAGGCCGTGAACGAGCACCGCCGCAGCCGACACGACGACGGCGCCACCCGCTACCGTTATTGCAATCTTCGGATCGGTGTCGATCAGCCGGATGACGGCGATGATCAGCATCAGAATCAGCGATACGGTAATCGCGGAAACGACAAACGAACGCGGAATGTTGAGTGCCGGCGTTAGGTCGACGGTCTCCTGAAGGATGAAAGAATAGCTCGACGGCATCAGCTCGAGCGCAAAGGCGATGACGACGACCGACGCGATGGCGTCGAAAATCCGCTGTTGCCTCGGCGGACGTCTTCGATAGAGCGCCGTGAGCCGCATATGCTCGCCGCGGCGATAGGCTATGACCGCACCGAGCATTGCAAGCCACAGAAAGAGGATCGTAGCCAGTTCGTCGGTCCAGACGATCGCGTTGTGCAGAACGTAGCGCGAGAAAACGCCGCTCGCCAATATGCCGACCTCGACCACGAGCAAGACGGCGGCGACGGGCTCGACGACGGCCCCGATCGCACGGTCGGTCGCCGTCGTCCATCCACGCCACAATCCCGTCGCAGCCGGGACGATCCCCTCGCCCGCCTCGATTTCGCTTTCGCTCATCGAGGAAGCGGCGACTTCGCTCAACCCAGCTTCCCGCTCGTGCTTTCCAGCAAGCTCCACGCCGTGTCACCGAACGTGGCGCGGTATTCCTTGTAGAACCCACCGAGCCGCGGCCTGAAGTTCGAAACATCGGCCCTGTTCACGGACATGCCTTCGCGGTGGAGCTTATCGACGAGCGTATCGTTTAGGATCTGCACGTCTTTGCGCTGCAAAAGCGCATACTTCGCCGAGTTGCGCGTGATGACCGATTGGATATCGGGCGGAAGGGCCTTCCACGCCTCCATGTTGCCCAAAAAGTGCCAGGCCGACCACATGTGGTTGGTGATGCTCAGGTACTTCTGCACCTCGAAGAGCCGTGCAACTTGAATGATCGCGGGCGGATTCTCCTGGCCGTCGAAAATCTTCGTTTGGAGCGCCGTGTAGACTTCGTTGAAGTTGAGCGGGCTCGGCGACGCGCCGAGAGCTTTGAAGAGATCGACCCACAGCTTCCCGGGCGGCGTGCGAATCTTGAAGTTTGCGAGATCGTCGGCCGTGCGGATGGGAGCCTTGCTCGACGTGATGTCGCGCATTCCGTTGTCCCACATCCTGTCGAACACCCAAATGTCTTTGGCTTTGATCTCTTTGCGAACGTAATCGCCGAGCGCGCCGTCAAACGCGCGGAATGCGTCAGCCGAATCTTTGAATGCAAACCCCACGGCTTGAATCGCGGCGACAGGAACGACGGACTGCAAAATGCCGCCGTCGAGCGTGAAGAAATGAATCGCACCTGAACGCAGCTGCGTGAGCATTTGAGTGTCGCCGCCGAGCTGATTGTTCGGGAAGATCTGCGCTTCGAAGCGACCGTTCGTCTCGCGCTTCACGGCGTTCCACATTTGCACCATACGCACGTTTAGCGGGTGCGAAACGTCGACGTTGCTTGCGTACTTGTAGGTAAATAGTGCGGCCTTCGCGCGAGAACGCACGAAGCCGATGGAAGCAAACGCAGCGGCCGCGCCCGCGGAAAAGCTGCGCCGAGTATGACGTAACATATGAGTCCCCCTGAGCCGTCCTGTACCTACTGCGGTTCGCCCGCGCCTGCCGCCGAGGGCAGAGAATTTGTCAAGAACCGCTAGCGGGCGGTCGTCCCCCCAACAGGAATGATCTCATGCTGCGTGATGCGCGTCCCGGTCTTATCGACGTTGAAGACGCCGAAATACTGACCCCTGGCGGTGCTGAACTCGACCTCGACGCGGGTGATGGGGCCTTTGCGCGCCGCCGACAGCGACGTAATGCGCAGGCTCGGATCGAGGTATTGCACGTCTTCCGGCGATGCATCGCCTCCGAGCGCCGACCGAGCCGCCGCGTCGTCGCCGTGCGCGACGGCTTCGAGATAGCCCCGCACGAGAGATGTGGCCGCTTCGTCGGAGACCGCTGCGACTTCCGGCGTCGCCATGCGCTGCGGCGGCGCGGTCGTATGCTCGACCACGACAACGGCGCGCGGCGTCGCTGCGACCGTCTTCTTGGGTGACGGCGTCGCGCTGGGATGCGGCGTCGGCGGCGCGGTCGTGGGCGACGGCAAAGGCGCCGGGCTCGCGCTCGGCGGCTCGGACGGCGACGCAGGCGCGGCCGTCGCAGGCACTGTCGCCGCTTCGGTCGCGCGCCGAGCCACGACGTTCGCTGCAGGCGGCGTCGGCGTGTGCACGACGACGAGCGGCGAACTGGTTGCGACCGGTGCCGGAGCACGCCGTGCTGCAAACGCCGAAAGCAAGGCACCGATGCCGAGTCCCGCGATGATCACCGCGGCGAATAACGGGACCATCGGCAGACCGCCGCGCTCTTCGTCATCGCCACGGGAACGGCGGCGGCGTGGTGGTCCTGCGGAACTCATGGCCGCAAGCGTTCCACGCGGGAGAGTCTCGCCCTAGTCACGCGGCGCATGGATGGGCAACCTTGTGGTAAAGCGAAGAATGCCGGCGTGATCCGGGTTCCCGTGCCGATCGACCTCGGAACCGCCGTAACGGCGGATGCAACGGCATTCGTGCTGATCACGCCGATACGAGTTGCGACCCTGCTCGAGCTGGCGATCGCACGCGCGCTGGGGCGTCGTGCGCCGGCCGACAAACGCGACCGCACGTTGCGCTCGACGCTCGCCGGACTTCGCGCCGGCACGTTCTTTCTTCACGTAGACGGGAAACCGGTCGACGATCCGGATCGCATCGTCGTCTGCAGCGGCTCCGCTACGCTGCGATTTTATACGCGCCGCTCGATCGTTTCGACTATCGAGTGATCGTCGAGAACCCTAAGGCTCCGCGCGCCGAACGCTTCAGCACGATCGTCGATCTTGGTCTTGCAGCATGGGGGCACCGCTGGCCGTTGTACCTTGCCGTCGCAGCTGCAAGCATCGCGATCGAATTCACGGCGGCGCGCCTCGCCCGGTTCGACCCTCTTTGGGCATCGATCGTGCTCTCATGCGTCGACGGCTTCGCCACGGCGTTCGTGAGCCTGGACGTCGCCGCGCGGTTTGCAGGCGACGAGCGGCCGCTGCGCGACATCGCTCGTGCCGCGATGAGCCGTTGGCCTCTGGTGTCGCTCGTGCTGCTGGCCATCTTGTTCGTCGAGGCGCCGGCTTACGTGTGGGTTTTCGGCACGCCCGATGAGACGTTGTACGGCATCTTGATCCTGCCGGCTCTTACCGTCGTCGGTACCTTCGGCATCACGTCCGTCGTCGCAAGCATCGACACGTCCATGCCGCCGGTCGCGCTGGCCTTTTACGCATTCTATCGCAGCCTGATCGCCGCAGCGGCGTGGCCGAACCTCGGCCGCGTCACGATTGCCGGCGCGATGGTGGCAGTTCCACTGATGCTGCAGCAGCTGCTGCAGCAGTGGCTTATTGGACGCGGTTTTGCGGCGGGACCAGCCTTCTTCTGGGCGAACGTTCCGATCGACGCGCTTTGCGTTGCGCCTTTCCAAGCGTTTTTCACGTACCTGTATCTCGACTTTACGGTGAGAGAGCAGCGGCGTTAATCTGTAAGGGGGCCAAAAAGTGTTCGCCGCGCATGCTTACCGAGGTTTTGTCGCGCTGCTCGTCCCCGTGCTTCTCGGGACGGCGACGGCAGAGCGGCACGTGTACTATCATGTCTCCGGCCGCGACAGCTTTGCGATCGGCACGCGTGAGGTGCGCAGTGAAATTACGTACGACGGCGACGAGATGTTGACGATCGCGCCCGTAGCGGGAGGCCTGCGATACGCTGCGAAGGCCACCTACGATCGCTCGGAAGGATCGGGCGCCAGCACGCGCGGGACGGCGACCTTTGTCGCGATCATCTCGCCGGACGGCCGCGAGCGCGACGAGCGCGTCGCAGATCCGCAATTTCTCACGGTGCTCAACCAGCCGTTTGCGGTGCAGCTCGACTCGCAGACGCTGCGGGACGTGCGCAATCTCACCGCGCCGTCACCATTCTCCTTTGAGTCGTCGATGGCGGGCACGGCCCTGCGCGGCACGCTGCGGCACATACCCGGAGGCCTGGTAGCGGGGCGGCGGGTCGTGGGCATCGCGTTTGATGCGAGCGGACCCCTTCACGGCGGTGCACCGGGGCACCCGGACGTCGTCCTCACCGGAACGATGCGAATGTCGGGTACCGCATACTACCACCGCTCCGATGCGCTGCTCCTGGAGCTGGACGCAACCCTCGTGATTGCCGGCACCCTCGCCGACGAAAACGCTTCCGATCCCGTCAGGATCGTCTATCGTCGCACGATTCGCGCCGAAAAGGCGCTACGAGGTCAGGGCGCGGTCAGCTCGACTTCGAGCGGGTGAGCCAGCATGCGGTCTCCCAGCTCGATGAAGCTGCTGAACGACAGATGCTCTTGATGGCAATCGATCAGCATTTGGATGCCTCGCTTTACGCTGCCGGTTTTGTCGATATATTTCTTGACTTTCCGTCTGAAGTAACTATGCGGATCTCTCAACAGCTCCGCGTAATAGGGATCGTTCGTGAGCCCGTCCGGGTCGATTCCGGCTTTCGGCACGAGCCAAACGAATGACGGATCTTGGCCTTCGTTGTAGCCGATGATCACGAGTGGAATTGCGTGTGCCGTGCGGTGCGTTCCATCGGGCAAGCGCGGAACGAAGCTGCACAGCGTGTACGCGTCGAATGCCAGTTCCTTCGGTTCGATCGGTAGCGGCATCTAACAACCTCGTCAAAAACAAAAACCTCGCTCGGCAATGCCGGCGAGGACAGGTCGGCGCGAGGCGAACCATGAGTCCCGTTTCGGTAGGGTGCTGAAGGAGCACCTTCCAAGTCGAGGAAAGCGCGAAACCTTCGCACGAGTCCGGGCGGTCTGGGGGCCAGTATGGCTGCGCTCGCACCGCTCCGACGGGAGTACGGATTGGCCCAACCCGCCGCAGCGCCGGCACCCTCACGGCTCGAGCAGGCTCCGCCGGGGCCTGAGAATTTCGAGCGCATCGTCGACGATTACCAACGTCGCTTGTACGGTTTTGCGCTGCGCATGACGGGCAACCGCGAGGATGCCGAGGAGATCGTCCAGGATGCGTTCGTGCGCGCGTACCGGGCGCTCGTGAAAATGGATCCGAAGCAGCGCGCCGAGCTGCGCCTTCAGCCGTGGCTGTATACGATCACGCTCAACGTGACGCGCAACCGGCTGCGCAGCAAACGGCCCACGAGCGTTGCGCTCGATGCGCTGGCCGATCCGGACGCGCTGCTGAACGAAACGCAAGAAGGCCCCGATCAGCCCGAGCAGATCGTCGAGCGCGGCGCCGACATGGTCCTGGTCGAGCAAGCCTTGCTGCAGTTGCCGATGCACCTGCGCGCGGCGGCAACGCTGCGCTTCATCGAAGGCCGCAGCCATCCGGAGATCGCGGAGATCCTCAATCAGCCGATTGGAACCGTGAAATCCCACGTCCACCGAGCGGTCCGCATCCTCCGTCGGATCCTTGGGCCTGAGGTCGGGCGCGTCGCGCCCGCCACCCCGGAGGAAGGAGAATCTCAACATGCGGTGCTGTGATCTCGTGCGAATGTGGGACGAGCTTCGTGAGGGCGGAGCGGTCCCGAGTCGCGAGGAGGTCCTGGCACACCTGCGCCGGTGCGTCCACTGCCAGGAGGGGTATCGCGAGTTCGAAGGCGTCGCCTACTGTCTGACCTGTCTCCCGGTGGTCGAGCCGCCGCCCGGCCTGGTCCCGAAGATTCTCGATCACATCAAGTCGCTGCGCCCGGCCAACCCCGACATGTTCGCTCGAATCCCCAGTCCGCTCGGTGACCTGATCGTCGCCTTCCGCGAGAGCGGGATCACCGCAATCGCGATCTGCTCTCAGGATTCCGAGTCGACGCTCTGCGAAGCCATCGCCAAACGGCTGCATCGCGGGCTGATTCCGGCTCAAGCACCGCGATGGGTCGTCGAGACGGTCGACCGATATTTCAAAACATTCGACACGGACCGCTCCCGCGTCGACATCTCGGCGCTTAGCGGATTCGAGCAGGCCGCTCTCAAGAAGGCTGCGGAGATTCCGCCTGGTGAAGTGCGCTCGTATGGGTGGATCGCGAAGGAGATCGGCCAACCTTCTGCCGCGCGGGCAGTCGGGCAGGTAATGGCGCGCAATCCGGTTCCGCTGCTCTACCCTTGCCATCGCGTGGTCGATGCCAGCGGCTCATTGCATAATTACGCTTACGGCGTCGACCTAAAAGCGCGCATTCTCGAAATGGAGGGCTGGGTGCGCCGTCCGCAAACGGCGCGTTCGGCCGCATACGGCAGGGCTTAGCGCGCACCTCGCGAACGAGTCACATCGTAATACGTCCGCGGCTCCTTCAGACAGAGACCAATGAAGGCAAACAGTCGGACAGAGGAGGTGATCATCGTTACAAGCGACAGTACTCAACACGTTCACACGATGATTGGAGGTGCTGCGCCCTAGTCGCAGCACGACTTGACTCAGTTCGACTCGAGCCGACGCGGATGTCGGCTCTTTTTTTGGCCTTGGGACGTGCCAAGCGGCAGCGTCCCGACGAGGAGCGGACCCAGGCCGGCCGGAGGGCCGCAGCAACGCGAAACCGGACGCAAATAGGCATTAAGAAGGCGAAGGCAAGGTCGCGCCTAACGAAATGAGCCGAAGTTGAACGACTCTAATAGCCAGCGGGACGTCCGTATCGCGGCGATTCCCGATACGCATGGCCACGCAAAGGGTGAACACAAGGCGTACGCCGAGGAACGGCCGATTCCGTATTCAGCCCGGATGCTGTTCCTTTGGTTTTACCATGCCTGCAGGCGCGGCTATCCCCGCTTCATGATGGTCACGGACCACATGAATTACCTCACGTTCGAGGATCCGGCGGCGGTCAATCTCGTGCGGCGGGCCCTGAAATTGGCTCAAGCCGGCGACCTCTACGGTGCCGCAGAGACTGCCAGCGTCGACGTCGCGCACGCCGCGGCCGTCTCGGAGGGACTGCGCCGGGGGATGCGGTTCTCGATCGGCGCCGAGCTCGACAACGATCCGCGGTCGCGTCCTGATGCCCAAAATATCGTCGATGCGATGCGACCCGACGCGATGATCCGCTCGGTGCACTTCATTACGATCGATCACCCGACCAGCGGTCCGAACTTCAACTGGAATTTCGACAATCCCGAATTTGCATCGCTCTACGACCATGTCGGAACGGCTCGCACGTGGCAGCTTTATATGGAAGGGCTGCTCAAGGCGGTCGAGGAGCTCCCGGGGCATATCATCGGGCACTTCTACGCGCCCGCGAACTTCGGCCATTGGCCCGAGCGCTCCACGCTCGAACGTTACGAAGACCAGATCGTCGCTGCCGCCAAAGCGAAAGGGATGGCGATCGAGTTCAACACGAGGTTCCTTTATCGCGATCACCCGCCCGAAGACAAGCAAAAATATCTCGAAGCGAACAAGCGGCTCTTGCGCAAGTGCCGCGACGCCGGCGTCCTCATCGCGATCGGGTCGGATGCCCATAGCCCGAAAGACCAAGGCGGCGCGTTCGACACCGTGCTCGAGGTGCTCGACGAGCTCGACGTCAACGAAATCGCCTTCCCGATAAATGGTCGCATGGCGCGCGTCGCGCTGCGTGTCGTACAACCCGAACCGCCGCCGGCACCCGAGCCGGAAAAGCGCCTTCGCGTGCCCGCCGCCCGAAAGACGCCCGGCCCCGCGCGCCCGGCAAAAGCCGGACCGCGTAAAGCTCCCCTTGCGGCAAGCGCGAAACCGGCAAAGGCGGCCGCGAGAACGAAGCCGGCGCATCACGCACCCGCCAAGAAGGCCGCGCCGGCCAAGAAGGCCGTGCCGGTCAAGAAGGCCGCGCGGGCCAAGAAGTCCGCTCCGGTCAAGAAAGCCGCGCCGCCCAAGAAAGCCGCGCCGGCGAAGACGCGGCCGGCGGCCGTGAAGAAAGCCCTCAAGAAGACGGCACCCGCGAAGAAACGCCCCGCGAAGAAAGCCGCACCCAAGCGCACGGCGACCGCCAAGAAGGCGACGAAGAAAGCAGGAAAGCGCCGTTAGGCTCTTCTTCTTCCTGCTGCTCGCCGTGCTGTGCGCGTGCACGCGCACCGGTCAACAGACGGCTGCCGGCGGCAACGGCAGCGAGCGGCATCCCTGGTCGATTCCGGGCGTGCTGCGCATCGGGATCCAAAGCCCGCCCAATAGCTTGCAGGGCGTCTTCACCAGCAACACCACGGAAGTGATGATCGATCGGCTGGTCTACGATCCGTTGATCACTGCCGACGCATCCGGCAAAAAACTGATTCCGATTCTCGCCGCCCAGGTACCTACGCTCGAGAACGGCGGCATCAGCAAAGACGGGCTCACGATCACGTACAAGCTGCGTCACAACGTAACGTGGCAGGACGGCGCGCCCTTCACGAGCGCCGACGTGAAGTTCAGCTGGCAAGCGATCATGAATCCGGCGAACAACGTCGGCGGCTCGCGCAACGGCTACAATTTGGTGCGCTCCGTCGACACTCCGGATCCATACACGGTCGTCTTTCACCTCAAGCAGCGCTTCGCTCCGGCCGTGAACACGTTCTTCACCGACAGCGACTCGCCGGTGTTCATCATTCCCAAGCATCTGCTCGGCAAATATCCCAATATCAACAACTTGCCGTTCAATCAAGCCCCGATCGGCACCGGACCGTTCAAGTTCTCGAAGTGGATTCGCGGCGACCGTCTCGAGTTTGTCGCCAACGACGGCTACTTTATGGGGAAGCCGAAGCTCAAGCAAATCATCATCAAGATCATCCCCGACGAGAACACCGAACTGAACGAGCTGCGCGCGCACGAGCTGGATTGGATCTTTGAAGCGTCACCGGAGCTCTACGCGCAATTGAAGAATCTGCCCGACGTCAGGAACCTGCTGGTCAGCCAAAACCAGGTTCAAGAGCTGCTGATGAATCTGACGAATCCGATTCTGTCCGACCTCCGCGTTCGCCGCGCAATTGCGCACGCGATCGACAAGCAAGTGCTGGTCACGAAGTTGACCTACGACACGGCGGTCGCCGCGGACGACGAACACCCGCCGTTCATGTGGGCTCATGCCGGCGGAAAAACCTATCCCTTCGATCTCGCCGAGGCGCGCAGGCTTTTGGACGAGGCCGGTTGGAAGGCCGGTTCGGACGGCATCCGGCGCAAGAACGGACATCGCCTCAGGCTCGTGCTCGCGACGAATACCACCAACGTCACGCGCCGCTCGGCCGCAGTGCTCTTGCAGGCGGATCTCCGAGCCATCGGGATCGACATGCAAGTCAAAAGCTATCTCGGAACGCAGCTGTTCGCACCCAAAGGCGCCGGTGGGATCCTCGCCAACGCGAAGTACGACCTCGCGCTCTCGGGGTGGATCGGCGGCATCGACCCCGACGACTCGGTCCGCTTCATGTGCCGCTCGTTCCCGCCCGACGGGGCCAACTACACGCGCTATTGTTCCAAGGAGATGGACGCGGCCCAGAACGTCGCGCTGGAGCACTACGACGAGGCCACGCGGAAAAAGGCGTACGCCAAGATTCAAGCGCTGATCTTCCGCGATATGCCACAGGACTTTCTGTGGTGGCCGCGGCAAATCCAAGCCGTCAGCGTCGACTTTAAGGGCTTTGACCCGAATCCGGTCAACGAAGCCTGGAACTCGTGGGAGTGGGAGATTTGAGGGACGACCGTCCGCCCGGGACTTTTGATTCGGCCCTCCACCGGTTACCGGAGCTGAAGTGGCTCAAGCAGATCATCGTCGAGCGCGCGCTCACCCGCGGTGACTACGTGCTGGCCGGGGGCGCCCGCAGCGATTACTACATCGACAAGTTCAAGCTGTTCAGCGACCCCCACGTCTTGCGCCGGATCGCGCGGATGTTCACGCCGGTCCTCACGGAGGTCAACCCGGATCTGATCGCGGGAACGGAGCTTGGCGGCGTGATCATCGCGACGGCGGTATCGCAGATGTCGAATATCCCGATGATCATCGTGCGCAAGTCGCCCAAGTCATACGGCGCCTTCGCCGACGAGTATGTCGAAGGCGGCTTCGAGCCGGGTCAGCACGTTCTGCTGCTCGAGGACGTGGTAACCTCAGGACGCGAGGTGCTCGAGGCGAAACGGCGCTTGGAAGAGCTCGGGCTGCGCGTCAGCGTTTACGCCGTCATCGCGCGCGGTCTCGCGCCCGTCAACGCGCTGCTGCAATTCTCTCTGCCCCGCGGCGCCGCCAAGACGGATAACTAGGCTCTACAGCGCAAGACGCGTATGGTCGTCGGCGACCGTGATTTTGCCGTTGAAAACGCTGCGCGCGTGCAGGATGAGCTCTTCCTGCGTCGCTTCGGCGGGATAGTGGCTGAGCATCAGATGATCGATGCCGGCTTTGCGGCCCATCTCGGCTGCTTCGCGCGCGGATGAATGACCGCGCATGCCGTGCTCCACTTCGTTCGCGGTCAACGTCGCTTCGCAGATAAAAAGATCGCTGCCGTCGGCAAGCTTTGCGACGTTGTCGTCTGGAGCGGTGTCGGCAGAATACGTGACTATCGTCCCGTCGCACTGATACCGCAGCGCGAACGTGGGAATATAGTGCCGGGTAGGCGCAAACGCGATCGTCGCGTCACCTACTTGGATTTTCTCCGTCGGATCGTACGTCTTGATTTCGAAAACTTTGAGGAAATCGCCGGCGCCTTCGTCGGCAAACGACGCCGCAAGCTCGCGAAGCTGTTTCTCGCCGCCCGGCGGCAGCCACAATTGCACGCGGGTTGCGCGCTTGCGCGGACCGTAGAGCAGCGCGTAACGGAGTGGGATCACGTCGAAGAAGTGATCCGCGTGCATATGCGTGATGACGATGCTGTGGATAACGTCATACTCGAGATGCTCGCGCATGTTTGCGAACGCGCCGGTGCCGAGGTCGAAAATGACGCCGTGCTTCCCGTCAAAGAGCAAGTACGAGCTACACGCCCTCGAAGGACGCGGGATCGAAGAGCTGGAGCCGAGGACCGTGAGGGAAACGTTGCCGACGCTAGGGATGATGTGACCTCATCAACGGAGCGAAGGACTCCCGTCTAAGGAGCGTAAGCAAGCGACCTCCTTTCACCCCGTTGCTGCCGTTTCCATTTCCGTCTTGTCTGACGACGGGGTGTCGGCGGTCACAGGTTTGGCCTTGAATTGTGACAGCGGCACCAGGAAGAGCAACCGGTCAAACGGTTTCATTTCGGCGAAATCCTTGATCAGCACGAGAGTCCCGCCGCGCCACACGCAGAGCGGGATGCAATCTTGAGCGGGGGGTGGGGCCGGAACCTCGCCCTGCTGCCGTTCGCCGACGTTGTAGGTTTCGTCGCCGTACGCGATGCGGCCGCGCGTGCCGGGAAAACGCGAGAGCCCCGCAAAGCCGGGCGCGGACAATTCCGAGGTGGAAAAACTGCGATCGAGGCTGAACTGGCGTTCGACCAATCGGGCGAACGTATCGTCCTGAACCCGCATGACGACCGGAAGATCGCTATTGAGAGCGCGCGCGCCGAGGGCGACCTCGAGGTTGGCCGTTTCGTTACCGGTCAATGCCACGACGGAAAGCGCCTCCGGCAAGTTGCACATGGCCAGAACTTCTTCTCTGGTCGCATCGCCGGTGAGCAGCGTAAAATCGCCGTTACGGACCCGATCGACGATCGTCGGATCGGGGGACGGCTCGATGACGACGACTTTCTTGCCGAGTTCCACCAGATAGTCGATGACGCGCGTGCCGACCTGGCCCGTTCCGACGACGACGATATGACCCCGGAGCTTGAGCTGCCGAACGCCCTGCGTCGCGACGTACTGCGCCCGGCTGAAGCCTTCTGCCATGAACGCGATGAAGATACCGCTTATCATTACGCCGACGACCATGAGGCCGGCCGCCATCATCATCGGAAGAGGGCCCTTGTCGATCGGCGTGATGTCGCCGTATCCCGTCGTCGTCATGGTGGTCAAAACGAAATAGATCGCCGTGACGATGTCTTTCTTGAAGACCAAGTGAAAGTAAACGCTAAAGATCAGGAAGACGAAAAAGGAGGCGACGGCGACGGCTTTCACGATCGGGTTGAGGCGCCGGATCGAGGAGAGGACGTTGTCACGTACGTCGCGAATGCGCTGCCGCCGCGAGCGTTTCTCGACGACGAAGTCGCGTTTGGGTACCAGGGCTTCCAGTGTCTTGACGTCGCCGAAGAACAGCAGCTCGTCAGTCGGCCTGGGAATGATTCCGGGGATGAAAAAGTCCATGTCGTTGTAGCCGACGATGCGAACCTTATGCTCTGCTTCCAACTGCGAGATCGTCAGCGTGTTGGTTTCGCCGAAGATGGAGGCGGGACGCCGGGCGAATGCCACCAGCGGCCCGTCGAGATCGGGAAACTGCACGGCGTAAAACACGGAGCGATCGATCGCGCAGGCGGCGAATGTAGCCGCAGCGTGACCGGAAAGCGACACGACGGAGCAGTCGGGCAGGTTTTGCTGAATCTTACGGCCGAGCCGGCGGTTGAACTGCCGCAGCACGACGCGGATCTTCGGATTGAGATCGCGGGCTTTGAGGGCCACCTGCAGGTTCAGGCGATCGTCATCGGACAACGCCATGATCGATGCCGCATCGGGAACGCCGGCGGACCGCAAACTTTCGAAATCGTTGGGTGGAAAGCCGAAGAACTCGGCCCCAAGACGTGCCACGTACACCGCGATTTCCGGGTCGTCATGCCAAATGAGCGCCACGCGGTGACCCTGCGTCGCGCACAGCTCTTGCGTTACGCGAAGCGCAAGCTCATCGCCGCCTACGACAAGAATCAAAGGCAGGACGGTCATGGCTGAACCCTCTTCGTCGGAGCGCACGGCGGGCACTTTTGCCGAGGCGCATCCGCTGGCGCCGCGCCTCTTCGCGTGCCTCGAGGGCGGCCACGGACCCGTGATCGTCGTCGGTGACGGCCGCGGCCGCAATTCACAAGCGCTTCGGGCCGCCGGTCTGGAGGTCGTCGCGATCTCGGACGAGGCCCCCTATACGCAACTACCCGCAAAGACGCGAACGTTCGCGGGAGCGCTTTCGACGCACGCCTACCTGCACGGGATCACATCCAAGATACGGCAAGGCATCGCGGAGCTCGCGCGCGTCCTGCAGCCGGGGGCGCCCGCATTGCTCACGTTCGGTTCGATCCAAGACGTTCGCTATGGCTTCGGAGACCGGTTAGACGCCCACACCTTCGCGCCCGGCGACGGTCCCGAACAGGGTGTGCCGCACGCCTATTTCGATCGCGACGGCGTCCTCGAGCTGCTGCGCTCCTTTACGATCGCGTCGCTCGAAGAAGTCTTAGTCGACGATATCGTCGGCAAGTGGGCGCACCTCGAGGGCGAGCCTCCCGGCAAAATCCATTGGTTCGTCGAAGCTCGGAGATCCTGACTTAGCTTTTTACCGTTATGAGGTCGGTCATCGGGCTCGAGGCGTTGGCGTACAGCCGCTTCGGCATGCGGCCGGCCAAAAATGCCGCGCGACCTGCTTCCACTGCAAGCCGCATCGCATGCGCCATGAGCACCGGATCTTTCGCCGCAGCGATGCCGGTATTCATGAGCACGGCATCGGCGCCGAGCTCCATGACGATTGCGGCATCGCTCGCCGTGCCGACGCCCGCATCGACGATGACAGGCACGTTCGCTCGTTCCTTGATGATGCGAATCGAATACGGATTGCACACGCCCAGGCCGCTTCCGATCGGCGCAGCCAGCGGCATGACGGCCGCGCAGCCGGCCGCCTCTAGCTGCTTGCATGCGGTAGGATCGTCGACGATGTACGGCAGCACGGTAAAACCGTCACGCACGAGGACCTCGGCCGCGGCGATCGTCTCGCGCGTGTCCGGGTAAAGCGTGTCTGCGTCGCCGATCACCTCGAGTTTGATCAGGTCGGTGCCGAGCGCTTCGCGCGCCAGCTTTGCCGTCAGCACGGCTTCTTTGGCGTTGTAGCAACCCGCCGTGTTCGGCAGAATCTTGTACCTGCTGCGATCGAGGTAATCGAGCAAAGTCTTGCCGCTCGGATCATCGAGATGAATGCGCCGAATCGCAACGGTCACGAGCTCGGTTCCGCTCGCTGCATGCGCCTGCTGCATCACGTCCAGAGCCGAATACTTACCGGTCCCGACGATCAGCCTGGATTTGAATTCGTGCGATCCGATTTTCAATAGGTCTTGCATTGCTCTAACCGCCCGAAACGGCTTGAATCACTTCAATGGTGTCGCCGTCTTCGACGCGATATTCGCCCAAACGGGCCCGCGTCACGACGGCCTCATTAACCGCCACCGCGATACCCTGACGCTCCGCAAGTCCCAGCTCCTTCAGCATCTGGGCAAGCGTGACGCCCGCTTGGATTTCTCGCTTCGCGCCGTTGATCGTAATGGTCATCGCCCGGCTAGAGTCCCGTATACACGGGGCCTTCCCCTCCCTGCGGGGGGACCCACGTGATGATCTGGTAGGGGTCCATGATGTCGCACGTCTTGCAGTGAACGCAGTTCGAGAAGTTGATCTGCAAGCGACCCTCGACACGCTCGCCTTGCCCGTTTGCGCCGACGAGCTTGAACTGCGGCTCGTAGACCGCCGCCGGACAAAAATACTGACATGGGTTCCCATACTCGCGCGTGCAGCGCTCCGCGCAGACGTTCGTGTCAGCAACGTGCAGATGCACCGGTTGATCCTCATCGTGCATCGTACCGGAATTGAACACGTCCGTGACTTTGTCGAAGGTGAGACGGTTGTCGGGAACGTTGCGCGCCTTGGGCTGCCGTGGGTGCTCGCTGAGCTTCTGCATGCGGCTGTACCCCGCTTTGCCGGCGAGCCGGTCGCGCACGGCAAAGCCTCTTCCACCGAAGAGCGTGCCGAGACCCGCATTGATCAGACCCAGGAACATGCCGCCCTCAAAGCCTTGGTGGAAGTTGCGCGACGCATGCAGCTCCTCGTACGCCCAGGACGATTCGAAGGCACGTTGATACGCCGCCAGCGTCGCTGCGTCGCTCTTGTCTCGCGAGAGCGCTTCAAACGCCGCCTCGGCGGCGAGCATCCCGGACTTCACTGCAAGATGAATGCCCTTGAGGCGCAAGCCGTTGAGGAACCCTGCGGTGTCACCGATCAAAAGCAAACCGTCGGCGTAAAGCCGCGGCATCGCGTAAAGCCCGCCTTCAGGGATCGCTTTTGCGCCGTAACGCAGCAGCTTCGCACCGTCTAGCATGCGTTTGACCGCAGCGTGCGTCTTGAAACGCTGAAAGTTGTCGTGCGGATCGGTCCGCGGATCGTGATAATCGAGGCCGGTGACGAAGCCGATGTCGAGGACGTCGCCTGCCATGCCGTAGATGAAGCCGCCTCCGAATTCGTCGGCAGCGAGCGGCCAGCCCATGGTGTGAATCACCATCCCGGGAGGAACGCTTCCGGACGCGCATTGCCAAATTTCTTTGACTCCCGTGGCGTAGACCTCGGGTTCGCGCCCGTCCATCAGCCCAAGCCGCGAAATCGCCTGCTTTGCGAGCGTACCACGCGGGCCCTCACCCAAGATCGTGATCTTGGCGCGCAGGTCCGGCCCGGGCTCGTAATTCGATTTCGGGTTCCCATGCTTGTCGACGCCCTTGTCGCCGACTCGCACGCCGATCACGCGAGAGCCGTCCCACAACAGCTCTTGTCCCGGGAACGACGGGAAAACGTCTGCACCGGCGCCTTCGGCTTGTTCGCCCAGCCACTTTGTCAATTTTTGCAGCGATGCGACGAACTTTCCACGATTGTTCAGCATCGGCGGAACGATCGGTGACTTGATTTTTCCCTTCGCCGTCAAGAACCAAAGCTCGTCGCTCGAGACCGGAGCTTCCACCGGCGCCTCTTTGCGCCAATTCGGCAGCAATTCGTCGAACGCGCGCGGATCCACGACGGCGCCGGAGATCCCGTGATTACCGATCTCTCCGCCTTTCTCGATCACCATGATCGAGAGCTCGCGGTTTGCTTGCGCGGCGAGCCGGCGCAAACGAATCGCGCCGGCTAAGCTCGCCGGCCCTGCGCCGACGAAAAGGACGTCGACATCGAGAGAATCGCGCTCAGGCATGCACTAGATTAGGCTGCCACGAGTTGAATTGCCTGCGCCAGCGCGCTTACCACGGCAACACGGTGCATCGTGATGCGATCTTCCCAGGACCGCTTGCGCGGCGTCTCGAGGGTTACGGTGCGCCGCGTCGCCGTGCGCAGCAAGTAGAGCGATTGCGGCAGTCCCGGAAAGAACCGGCGCTCCGCTTGCGCGTTCACGAGCACGCGTCCGCGCTCGAGCGTGCGCAGCTGATCGACGCCCGCCAAATCCTTGGGATAGCCGAGATCGAAGAGATGATCGAGCGTCTGTATCGGGAAGCCCGCAGCTTCGATTGCCCAAAGGATCGCCTGGCTGAGCGGCGCCGTGCCGTCGACGACCGGCTCGTAGCAGTAGAAACCGTCAGCCTCGAAGTCTTCGTGCAGGTCGATCGCAAGCGCAAATCGGCATCCCTCGTTGAGCTGCATGATGGCGCGCGATTCCGGCGTCGCGGCTTGTGGGGTGAAGCTGCGGTTGATGTCGTTGCCCTCGGCATTCGCGCGCGTCCCGGCGCGGTATCCGGATGGGTTGGTGCACGGCCAGAGGCGATAGGAAAATCGCTCGTCCAGCATGCCGGCGTCGGCCATCGCGAGCAGCCCCCATGGCCCGCCCGGCTCATCCCCATGGACGCCGGCTGTGATATGCACCACAGGCGCGTTCCGACGTCCGAATTCCACGAGCAGCAACGTGCGCGCTACCCCCTGACAGGGTATCTCGCGCAAGCTCCACGACCGGCGCGTCGCGAGGGCGACCCAGCTCTCGGCGAGGGTTTGGTACGTCATGCTTCCCTGCGAGCTCATGCGAAACGGCGATTTTCCTCACAGCCTCTGGTCCCACGCAGGGGACGGTCGATAGCTGAACAACCAATCACCCAGCAGCCCGCCGGTTTCTTGATCTGGAGGTAGGGAATGTTTGTGGCCCGGGGTCGCCGCACGGTGCAGCGTCTTTTAGTAGCGGCGCTGGCAGCGGCATTCGTAATGACGCAGGCGCCGCATGCCGCCCCTGCCGTCACGGTCAAGACTCTCGTGCGCATTTCCGGTGATGTCGGTTACCAGCAAAGTGCCAACTCCGCCTACATCCCGATCACCGGCCAGCAAGAAATTCCCGACAACGCCTACGTCGTGACCCGCAAGGGCGGGGTCGCCGACCTCGTGATGCCCGACTCGTCCGTCATTCGTATCGCGCAAGCCGCGACGATTCAAGTCGGTGCGTTCCATGAGCCGGGTGCGGGTGAGAATCAGATCGTTATCTACGGCGGCTCCTTCCGTTTCAAAGTGCAGCATCCGGCCGGCGGCGTTTCAAACTACAAATTCGTCACGCCGACGTCCCAGATCGCCGTCCGGGGAACCGAAGGTCTGGGTCACGTGACCAACGACGTCACGCAGGTTTCCACGACGCTGGCGACCGTCCCGAACGACGTTCAGGTCGCGGCCGTGAAGATGCAAACCTCGTATCTGCCCGAAAACGCGTCGCCGAAAGAGCTGCGCCTGTTCCTGCGCAACGGCGATCCGCTCGATGAGATCAAGCTCGCCGACATGGCGCCCGAGCAGCGGCTGATCGCGCAAGTTCAGGTTGTCTTCCAAGCGCTGGCACAAGGCTTCACGGCGACCGTGACCGTGAATGGCATCGTCGTCGGCCAGTACGTGCTCTCTGCGGCAGCGCTGGGCGTGGGCGGTACGCTCTCGACGGCAGCCGCGGGCGCGGCGGGCGCCGCGGGCACGGCGGGAATCCAAGCCGGTACCACCGCGCTCTCCGGTGCGGCAGTCGGCAGCACGGCGGTCGTTACCGGCGCAGCCGCTGCAGCGGCAGCGGGTGGTCTAGCGGCCGCAGCGGCCAACGCGAACAGCGGCATAACGGCGGTGACGCCGACACCGACGCCGACGCCGACGCCGTCACCGACGGCGAGCGTCGGGATCATCATCACCGGAACGCCGAAGCAAAAACCACAAGCTGCGCCGGCCGCCTCAACGACACCGCCGCCTGCGCCCGCGCCGGGACCGCCACGCCTCGGCCCTGCCGGACCGCACGGCCCGGGAGCACGCTGAGCTAAGAGCTTCCCAACCGGATCGAGCGATCGAGCAGCTCTACCGGATGCGCTGACTCGATCGTTCGGCCGCGCGCGCGCAGCATCGACTCGATTTGCAGCGTGCAGCCCGGATTCGCGCTGACGAGCACGTCGGCGCCGGTCGCGAGCACGTTCGCGGCCTTCCTCTCGCCGATTTCGCGCGCGCTCTTCGGCTCGAACAGGTTATAGGTGCCGGCGCTGCCGCAGCACTGGTCGCCGTCGGGTATCTCGCGCAGCTCGAGGCCGGGAATCGTGCGCAGCAGCGCGCGCGGCTGCCGGCGGATGCGTTGTGCGTGCGCGAGGTGGCAGGCATCGTGATAAGCAACCCGCGCTTCGATCTTGCCGCGCGGAGCCTGCGGTTCGAGCTCCGCGAGAAACTCGCTGACGTCGCGGACCCGCGCCGCAAACCGCTCGGCTTTTTCGCGATAGGCCGGATCGTCCGCGAAGAGGTCGCCGTATTCTTTCATGGCCGAGCCGCAGCCGGCGGCATTGACGACGATGGCATCGGCCTCTTCGTTCTCGAACCGGTCGATCAGAGCGCGCGCCAAGCGCCTTGCTTCTTCCGCTCTTCCGGAGTGCAGCGAGAGCGCGCCGCAGCAGCCCTGCGCGGGAGGAACGCGCACCTCGCAGCCTTCCGCCGAAAGGACGCGGATCGTCGCCGCGTTGACGCGAGGAAAGAACACGCGCTGCACGCACCCTGCAACGAGCGCGACGCGCTTGCGCGCGTTGCCCTTGGCTGCGACGCGCTCGGGAAGCTGCCAGTCCTCAAAACGCGAGGGCGCCAGCTCGGCGAGCTGCGCCAGCCGTCGCGGCAGCAACCGTAAGAGGCCTGAGCGCCGCAGAGTTTGGGAGATCGCCAGCACCGGCCTGAGCGCCCTCAAACGGTCCGGATACGGGAACAGCGCGAACACCAGCTCGCGAAAAAGCCGATCGAAGAGCGGACGGCGCGTCTTGCGCTCGACGCTCGCGCGCGTGGCTTCGATCAGCCGGTCGTAGCGGACGCCGGACGGACACGCGGTGACGCATCCCATGCAGCCGAGGCAGCGATCGAAATGCGCCACGACGGACGGCGAGAGCGCGATCGCGCCTTCGTCGAGGCCCTTCATCAAATCGATGCGCCCGCGCGGGGAGTCCATCTCCAGGCCCCACGAGCGATACGTCGGGCACGCCGGCAAGCAGAAACCGCAATGCACGCAATCCGAGATCAAATCGGCGTAGCTGCGCTGGCTCATAACCCTCCCACGAACCGTCCGGGATTGAGCCGACGCGCGGGATCGAAGCGTTCCTTCAGCGCGCGCATCAGCGCGAACGACGGCGGCGGCGTTCCCCATGCATCGATCTTGCCGTACAGCTCCTGCGGCATTCGCTCGACGACGAGCGAACCACCGATCCTCTCGAAAAACGCCCGCATGCTCGTAATGTCGTGCGCAGCCGCGGCGCCGCCCAAATCGGCAAACATCACACCGAGACCGGGAAAGACGGTTGCACGCTGTACGCGTTCGACCACGTTCGATAGTTCGGACGGCGGAAACGCAGCCTTCAACCTTATAGCGCCTGGTTCGGCGCCGCGATGTTCCGCATCGCCGCTGCATTCTTTTAACCCCAGCCCAATTGCCGTCTCCTCACATGTCGCGCTTTGCGCGGCGACGCCGGGGCCGAAGCCTTCAAAGCGGATCTCGATCGTCGCCACCTCGTCCGCGAGCCGGGCGACGATCGCGCTAGGCTCGAGCTGCGCTTCACGCAAGGCGAGCACGAATGGAAACACCTGCGCGGGCGCCGAGGCGAACGCGAGCGTGCGCGACGCTTCGGGAAGCGGATGCAGGCGAAAGGTCGCCTTCGTGATGACGCCGAGCGTTCCGAGAGAACCCACCATGAGCTTCGAGACGTCGAAGCCCGCAACGTTCTTGACGACCTTCCCGCCGGCGCGGGCGATCGCGCCGTCGGCGCGCACGATCTCGATGCCGACGATCAGATCTTTCAGGGTGCCGTAGCGCAGCGCGCTCGGCCCGTACGCGTTCGTCGCCAGCATGCCGCCGATCGTCATCGCGCCGCCATCGAACGGATCGATCGCCAGCCGCTGTTTCTTCTCCGCGAGGACTGCTTGCAATTCGCCCAGCGTAATGCCCGCCTCGACGACGATGACCTGATCTTCGGCTTCATAATCGACCACGCGCCGCAAGCCGCGCGTGCAGATGGTGAGGTCCTCGCGCTCGGGCGGATTGCCCAGGCCCAACGTCGTGCCGGAACCGAGGGCCGCGATCGCGAGATTCCGGGGTGCCGTCTCGCGAACGATCTGCGCCAATTCCTCGGCGCTCCGCGGCTCCAATTTCGAAGCGATCATCCGCGACCCGCGGCGCCCGCTTGCTCCAGCGCATGCGGCACGTATTTGCCGGGCCGGTCCCCGCAAAGCCGCGGGGTCGGAAACACTTTCGAGGGATTGAAGAGCCGCTGCGGATCGAACGCGCAGCGCACGAAATTCATCGTGTCCAGGTCGTCCTCACCGAACATCTCAGCCATGTATGCAGCCTTGTCGTGTCCGACGCCGTGCTCGCCCGTGATCGAGCCGCCGTAGCGAATGCAAATGCGCAGAATCTCACCCGAAACATGCTCGGCACGCTCGCTCTCGCCCGGCTTGCGCGAATCGTAGAGAACGAGGGGATGCAAGTTTCCGTCGCCGGCATGGAAGACGTTCGCGACGCGCAGCCCCTCGCGCTTTGCCAGGTCCGCGATCTCTCGCAGCACGGGGGCGATCGCCCGGCGCGGCACGACGCCGTCGCCGACGTAATAATCGGGGCTGATACGTCCTACCGCCGCGAACGCGCTCTTGCGCCCCTTCCACATCAGATCGCGTTCCGCCGCATCGCGGGGCGTCCGAATCTCCAGCGCGCCCGCGTCACGCGCGATGCGCTCGGCCTCGGCAGCGGTGTGCGCGGCTTCGGCCTCGACACCGTCGACGTCCATCAACAGTACCGCACCGACATCGCGCGGCCAATCGACGCCGGTCGACGCGACGATCGCTTCGATCGCCAGCGTATCGCACATCTCGATCGCCGCCGGCACGATTCCCGCAGCGATGATGCGCGAGACGGCTTCACCGGCTTCGTCGGTCGTAGGAAACGTCGCAAAGAGCGTGCGCGTCGACTGCGGCTTGCGCAAGATTCGCACGACCACCTCGGTGACGATGCCGAGCATTCCTTCGCTGCCGACGACGGCTTTGGTGAGATCGTAGCCGAGCGGATCGCCATGCTCGGCACCGACGTCGACGATGCTGCCGTCCTCGAGCACCAGCCTGACGGCCACGACGTGATTCGTCGTGAAGCCGTACTTCAAGCAATGCGCGCCCCCGGAATTCTCCGCAACGTTACCCCCGATCGAGCAGACGGACTGCGAGCTGGGATCCGGCGCGTAATAATAGCCGAGCGGCGAGAGATGGGCGCTGATCGCGAGGTTGATGACACCGGACTGGACGCGCATCCGCATGTTGGGCAGATCGACGGCGAGAATCTCGTTCATCCGCGACAAGCCGATGACGAGGCATCCTTCAGTCGGCAGAGCTCCGCCGGACAGCCCGGTCCCCGAGCCCCGCGGAACGACCGCCATGTTCGCCGCACGCGCCAATTTGATACAGGCGGCAACTTGCTCGGTGGAAGCGGGCAGCACGACGATTGCCGGCCGCACGCGAAAGCCGGTGAGGCCATCGGCTTCGTACGTGCGCAGGTCAGCGGGATCGGTGATGCAGTTGGCTGCGCCGACGATGCGGCGCAAAAGGGGCGCGATCACGACGGCGTCTTCGACGCCGCGCTCAGTTTCCCGACCGGACGCCTACGGACTGACGATCGTGGCGTACGTACCGGGCAGCGCCGGCGAGTAGACGGTCGAGCCGGGCCCGAGCATGTAGTTGAAGACGAACGCGCCGCCATAGCCGATGCCGCTCCACGCACCGTCGTACGTCGAAAGAATCCGCGTAACCGGACCGGCGAATGCAAAGGTCGTGTTGCCCGCTCCCAGCCCCGGAATGCCGTACTCGACGGCTTGCGCCGCGTTGCCGGCTAGGAAGAACGGCGTGCCGGTAAAATAGGCGCCGCCGATCAAGCCCGCGCCGGTACGGTTTCCGGCGCCCGAGGAGAGCTGTTGGATTGTGAATTGCGCCGGGTTGCAGTTGGCGAAAAGACAACTTACGAGCTCGTTGACGTTCCCGACTGGATCGTACGCGAGAAATCCGAACGATCCGCTTACGGAAAAATTGTCCGCAAAGATGCCCGCGCTCGTTGAGCCGGCCGAGAAGGGATTCCCCGGGCTCGGCATCGGTACCGGCGCCCCCGAAGGCGACGTGTTCGCGAGCGCGATCTCGTAGATACTATCGGTGCTGGAGCTCGTCGCAAAGACATAATCTCCGCTATTGCCGTCGTTCCAAAGAACGGCGATACTGTTGGGACCCTGGATCGAGCCGCTGGACGCCACGGTGTTTATCGCAGCCGTCGTGGTGTCGATCGAGACGATCGAACCATCGCCGTTGAGGACGTAGATCTTGTGATTGCCCACGGAATACGGCGACACCGCGACGTCGACCGGGTTGGAGCCGGGAATCGCGGTCTGCACGACCGGAACGGCATCCTGGAAGTGCTGCGTGTACGGGAAGAAGCCCAGGCCGAACGAGTCCCGGTAGAGATCGACGACCGTGACGTACGGCGTCCCGCCGGTGTTGTCGACCACGACGGCCCCCGGCGCGTAATCGTCGCTGCCGATCGCAACGGGATTCGTGAACGTAACCGGCGCGCCGGTATCGTAGACTGCGAGGTTCATCGTTCCGCACGCGTACGATGCGGGTGGATTGTCGACCAGTCCGACGACGCTCAGTCCGTTCGCGGCGGGCGAAAGCGCAAGACGATTCACCGCATACAGATTCATTGACGGGGCGCTGCCGTTGATGAGGGCGTTGCCCCCGGAGACGGAGACGGAGCCGGTTGCGCCGACGTTCTGAGCCGCCAGCTCGACCGCGTATGCCGACGTGTCGTAGACCGTGAACGGCGAGCTGACCTGACTGATTCCGTATGGGCTCGTCCGCTGCAGCGCATAGATGCTGAAACCGCCGGTCACGCTGATCGTGAGCGGATTCGCGAGCGGGCCGAAGACGAAGTTACCGCCGGCGTCGAACACATCGGTCTCGACGTAGAGCCCGGTGAAGCTCGGGTCGACGCACGAGGTGGACGCGTCGACGCCGAAGGTCGCGGCGACGCCGTACGCGCTTACCGTAATGGGTTCGGGATAGCCTGAGGCAGTGATGTCGTACACCGTTCCGCTGCCCGGCGTCCCCGGTGTGACATTCAACAGGCGGTGCTGCGAATCGTACATCGCGACGAAGAACGTATCGTTCCCGTACGGCGCGAAAACCGGCGAGTAGTTCGTGCAATAAGGCGTAAACGTAATGAGATCGTAGGTGCAGTAAAAATCCGAGGCCCCGTACGTGAATCCGACGCTGAACGGGCCGTCGGTCAACGCCAGATTCGCGCCTTGGTAGATGAAGATCGAGATCGAGCCGCCGATTATGCCGGGGCTGAGCGATTGCGCCGGCCGCGCCGCACCGCTGTGTTTTGCGGCCTGCGCCGCGGCTTTTTTCGTCGTCGCCGGCCGCCGCAGCGCGTTCGACGTCGTCCAAGACTGATTCACGCGGGCTGCCAATCTCAAGCTCATCGCAACCCGCGCGGAATTCGCGGGCTGCGCGCCTTGAGTCAGGCCTCCGGGAACCGCGGGCAACGAGCTGCCGCCGCCCGCCCTGCCGCCGCACCCTGCGATGAGGAACATTCCCGCCGCAGAAACCGCGGCAGCCGCTTTCCTCGCGCCGATCACGGGCTGACGATCGCGCCTCGAGAGCCGGGAAGCGTTATGCCCGCAGCGCCCGCGCCCAGATTATAGAAAAACTGGAAGGATGCGCCTGTGCCGACCCCGTTCCAGACACCGTCATAGGTGCTGAGGATTCGCGTCACCGGCCCTGAGAAGCTCGGAAACGTCGTCGTCGGACTCGTCGGAGACAACCCGAAGACGAAGTTGGCCACACCGTTCCCATTGGCCATCAGTGCGTACGGGACACCGCCTTGGTACGCGATCCCGATGCTTTGCGGACCGGCATAGCTGCCGCTTGCGAGCGTGAAAGCGGCGAGGGACAAACCGCAAATAGGCCCATAGCACGTTGCGAAGTCGTACGCGTTGCTATTACCGGCATCGAACACTTGGAACGCGACGTACTGGTCGCCGGAAACGTTGTCGACGGCGACCGAATAGGCGACGGGTGAAACCCCGAACAGGATCGACCCTCCGCTAAACAACGGCGTTGTGTTCGCCGCTGTGACCTCATAGATGGTCGATGTGGTCGAGCTTCCCGCGAAAATCACGTCACCTGTGCCGCCGTCGTTCCAAAGCACGTCGATCCCTGTAGGACCGGCGATCGTGCCGGCCGGTTCTATGAGGCTGGCCGTCGCGGTCGACTCGTCGATGCGCGTAATCGAACCGTCTTGATTGAGCACGTAGATCATGGCGTTGCCCGCAGAGTACGGGGAAACGGCGACCTCCAGCGCGTTCGAACCGGGGAGCGGTCCGCGAATTACCGGAACCGCGTCCTGGAAACGATATGTTTCGAAGCCCAACCCGAAGAGCGGCGGCTCCAAGTCGAGAACGCTGGCGGAGGGCGTTCCCGAAAGATTGTCGATCACGACGGCTCCGGGATAGAAGTCGTCTCCGCCGATCGCGGCCGTGCTCGAGAACGAAATCGGCGTTCCGGTATCGTATGTCGCGAGGTACATCGTCCCGCAGTTGAACGCCGACGGACCGGAATCGACGAGGCCCACGGCATTCAGGCCCGCGGCCGACGGCGACAAGGCAATCCGGTCGACGGCGTACAGGTTCATCTGGGCCGCGGCGCCGTTGATCGCGACGCTGCCGGCTGAGCTGGTGACGGAAATCGTTCCGGTGGCGCCGGGGCCTTGCGGGACGAGCGTCAGGAACGACGCTCCGCTGATGTTCGAGACGGTGTACGGCGTCGAAATCGCTTGGATAAACGGAGCGACCGGGATCGTTTCGTACAGCGTGAAGCCGCCGGTGACGTTGATGGTAAACGGATTCGCGATCGCGCCGTACGACAAGAAATACCCTGAAGCATCGAACAGATCGGTCGCGACGACCGGGTCGGCGTCATAGAGGACGCATGACGTCGCCGTGTCGACTCCAAACGTCGAAACGACCGCGTAGCTCGACAGCTCGATCGGAGATGGATAGCCCGCAGGGGTAATCGTGTACGTTGCGGGCGCCGCCGAGACGAAATTCGAGCCCGGCATTCCCGGCGTAATCGACAGCAGCCGATTTTGCGAGTCATACATCGCAACGAAGAACGAATCGTTTCCGTACGGCGCAAAAACCGGAACGGTGTTATAGCAGGCATACGGGAAGCCGGAGGCCGTGTAGCAGTAAATCTGGCTGCTCGGCGTCGTTCCAACGCTGAACGGCCCGTCCGTCAGCGCCAAGCTCGAGCCTTGATACACGTAGACGTAAACGGACCCGCCGAGGACGGCCGGGCTCACGTACTGCGGTTGGCGCAATTGGGAAGGCCTGCGCGCGATCTCGCGCGCGTAACGCCCGGTGCCGACGCGGCGCTGCGGCGGCTGCCGCACGGCTGACGACGCCGACCACGCCTGCGATGCGTGTACCGGAATCGCGATCGCCAGCGTGACCTTCGAAGAGTTCGCCGGCTGCGTTCCCTGCGCGAGCTGTCCTGGGACCGCCGGCAGTGCGCTGCCGCCCCCGGCCTTACCACCGCAGCCCGCAACGAGAAACGCGCCGACGGCCGACACTGCGGCCGCCGTCTTCCTCGGATTCATGGGCGTAGTGTCGGCCGGACCCCGAGGGAACCCCTGCTTGGGTCGGGGTCCCGTGAGGCTGGTTACAGTGGCGGAGAGCTCGGGCTGACGATCGTGGCGGTCGTACCCGTCGCGGAGCCGAGGATCGACCCCGCGCCGCTCGCGAGGTTATAGAACAGATCGACCGTCGAGCCGGTCGCGATCGCCGTCCACAAACCGTCGTACGATCCGAAGATTCGCGTCGCCGCCGCCGGTACGCCGGTCACCGGCCCGTAGACGCCTGCGGGCGACTCGTCGAGTTGCGCGACGCCGCTGCCGTTCGTCGCGAACACCGTCGAGCCGATGCTTGCCGCCGCAATGCTGTCGGGAGCCCCCGGCGTTGCAGAGCCGAAGGCCGCCCGCGAAAGCCCCGCCTCCCACGGCACGGCGTAGAGCAGGCACGATCCGTTCGAGTACAAGCTGGAGACCGCCGACGAGTTGCACGAGAGAAGCGACGACGTCCCTGAATCGCTGACTCGCCACATGACGATCGGCGACGTCGGATCGACGAAGACGGCGGTCGTGTACGCGCTTGCGGAGAACCATCCGCCGGGAAGCGATGACAACGCGAGGTTGGACGTCGATGGAGCGTAAGGCGCCCCGTCGATCTCCCAAATTTGATTCGAACCTGCCGAAGCAACGGCGAGCGAGTCGCCGCCGTTGTTGAAGACGGCGATGCCGGAGGGCGCGCTCGCGCTAGAGGCAAACGATCCGACACTCGCCGCGCCGGAGCTCGGCGGCAAGAAGTTCGAATAGTCGACCGCCTCGACATTGCCCGACGAATCAAGCACGTAGATCTTCTCATCGCCGCCGTTTCGGGCCGACGAAATCGTCGCGTCGACGGGGCCAGTATAAGGGAACGCAACTTGCGAGACCGGTATGGCGGGCGTGAACGTGTACGTTCCGAACTGTCCGAATTCGTACTGCGCCATGGCGAGCACGTCGACGACGGTATTGCTCGACGCGACGTCGACGACGCCGGCCGTTACCGCGTAATCGTCGCTCACGATTGCTTGCGGATTCGCGAACGTCACGGGAGTTGCGGTGTCGTACGTCGCGAGGGCAGGCGTTCCGCAGCTGAAGACCGCCGGGCCACCGTCGTACAAGCCGAACTCGTTCAACGCGCCGGCCGACGGCACGAGCGCGATACGGTCGACGGCGTAGACGGTCATCGACGATGCCGTGCCTTCGTTGATCGTTGCGTTTCCGACCGTAATCGTGCCGGTCGCGCCGTCGCTCGCCGGCAAGAACGCCCAGTTGTCGATCGAGGTGTCGTAAACGGTATAGGCCGAGCCCAGCGCCGTTGAGTACACCTCGCTGTACAGCGTGAGCCCGCCCGCGGCCGTCAGCGTGATGGGATTCGCCAGCCTCCCGAAGACGGGGTATCCGGAGGCATCCACAAACGTGAGCGGCACCGCCCAGCCGCCGAAGCTCGGCGGAATGCAGCTCGTCGGCGCGTCGATCACGACGCTCGCCGCAACGGCGTAGGTGTAGGCGTCGATCGAACCGCCGTACGCCGTGACCACGTACGGCGCCGGCGCGGGAGCGCCGCTAAAGTTGCTGCCGGGAAGGCCGGGCGTGATCGCGAGCAGGCGGGCGCGCGAGTCGTACATCGCAACGAAGAACGTGTCGCTTCCGAGCGGCGCGTAGACGTTGCCGTACGGCGGGTTGCTGTAGCACTGCCCAACGTACGTGTAGCCGGTGTAAACGTAGCCGCAATAGATCGGCGAGGTCGGTGACGATCCGACGGCGAGCGTTTGATCCGGCAGCGCTTGCTGACCGCCCTGGTAGACTTTGATGACGACGCTGCCGCCGTCCACCGCCGGCGGTATGTATTGCGGCTGCCGCAGGGACGCAGCCGCGAGCATGGCGCGTCTCCTCAGGGCTGAGTGAATGGTGACGGGCCGCGGCGAGGGAGCCGGGAGGACGCGCGACGGCTTGGTCCACATTTGCGTGCGGCTCGCCGGAATGCTGAAGCGCAGCGACATTTTTTGCGCGTTCGCGGGAGCTTGCATTTGCGAGGGCTGCTGCGCTGCCGGAAGCGACACGCCGCCGCCGCTTCTTCCTCCGGAACATCCGGCGACGAGGAACATTCCGGCCGCAGAGATGGCGGCCGCTTTACGACGAGCATCCATTCCTTTAGTTGGTGTTCGGCTTAAGCGTGCGGCTCCCTCGCAAGCGCCGCTTCAGCGAGAGCGCACGCTTCCTAGCGTAACTGGGCTGGCAAGGCGTGCCGAGACGACATTGAGCACGATGCCGTTCGCGCGAACTTGTTCGATGAACTGACGACGGCGCGCGGCAAGCACGGGGCGGTCCGGGAACGGGTGGCGCTTGTACGCGCGCTCGTAGAGGTCGGCGTATTTTGCCGTCACAGAAACGTGATCGTAGCCGCCTTCGCGCGAGTACACGTACGTCACGCGGTCCGCGTGAATCCAATCGTACCGAAGCGCGATGCGCAGGATCATTTCGTAATCGTCGTTCGGCGTGACGCCGGAGTCAAACAAACCGAGCTCGGCAAAGACGTCCCGGCGCACCATCGAGCCGATCATGCCGATGAGCGGGCAGTTCACCAGCGTTTCCTCGAGATCGACGCCGACGAGCGAGCCCGGGGAGAAGCCGTTGAATTCGTCCGGCGCTTTGCCGCGATGCGCGATCACGCTGCTCGCGTGCACTGCGGCAGCGCCGGCGCACGCCGACGTGTCGACGAGAGTCGAGACGTGGTCCGGAAAGATCAGGTCGTCGTCGTCGACGAATGCGATGTACTCGCCGCGTGCGCGTTCGATGCCGGCGTTCCACGCCGCCGCGTGATCGATCGGCGCGCCGCGCTCGACGAGCACCGCGCCGAAGCGCTCCGCGATGTCGCGCACGCTCTCGGCGTCGTTTACGATCACCGTCTCAACCGCGGGATAGTCTTGGTTCGCGATGCTTTCGAGCGCATAGGGAAGGTACGCGCGCCGGTTGCGCGTGGGGATGATGATGCTGACGAGCGGGGCGCGATCGCGAACTGCCGGCGATACGCCGGTCGGCGCAGGGCGCAATGACGGAGGGATGCCGGTGCCTATGGGCGCTCTGGCTCCTAGAGCCTTGAGCGCGGCGTCGAGCACCGAGTCGCGGTTCCAGCCGTCGTAGCCGATCGCGCCCTCGAGGAATTCCTGCGCGCCGCTCGTGCGCGCGACGGCCAGCGGTGCGCCGAACTCAGCAAGCGCGAGCGCGGTCGCCGGATGGTCGCCGGTCGCGTCGAGAATCGCCGCGGCACCGCGCAGCAGCGGTTCGGACTGTGCGATGCTGCAGCGATGGATCGTCGGCGGCAGCACGCCGTCCTCGCAGACGGCGTAGACCGGAACGTGCAGCTCCTCGAGCGCGCACAAGATCACCGCGATCTCATCGGAGCTTCGGTTCCCCGACCAAATGACGAAATGCTCGCGCTCTTCCGCGGCTCCGTGCGGCCGCGGGACGTCCGCGTCGCGCTGCACCGGGAAGGTCCGCGTCGCGTGCCACTTACCGAAAAGCGTGGCAAGACGCGAATAGGACGCTTCCGAGACGACGACGCCGGCTTCGCCGAGATGCCACAGCAGCCGTCCCAGGCCCAGCGTATCGCCCGTGATCCCGCCCAGCTCGATCTGCCGCCGTCCGTCGACGACGACGCTGCCCATCACGATCGACGAGCAGACGGCTCGCCGCTGATCGATGTCTTGCGCCGAGGCGAGGATTTGCGCGCCCCAGGCCTGCACGAAACGATTCGGGTCCTCTTCTAAGAAGACGGCAACGGCGAAGCGCTCGCCGCGCAAGCGCCGCCGCATCGCTTCCACGATGGCGTCGAGATACGCGCTCTCGTCGGCAGCGACGACGTCGCCCTCGACTCGTGCTCCCGCCGCCCAGTGACGCGCGCGGTTACCGAACGCGGCGATCACGGCAGCGGCCGCGGCGGCTCGAAGCGAATGGCCGGCTCGCCCCAGCGCGGTGTCATCTCCATGCCGCGATGCTGCTCGACGAGCGCTTTGCGCATGGCGTCGATTTGCGGCCGGTCTTGCAGCGGATGAAGTTCGACGATGCGCGCAAAGGCATCACCGAACCGCGCCGCCTGCCGCACCACCGTGTTGGTGGCATCAGTTCGCACCGAATAAATGCCGGTCACGTGCGGGACATGCAAGATATCGTAACGCTCTGCGATCCGGATCCACAGCTCCCAGTCTTCGGCAAAATCGACGCTCTCTTCGAAGCCGCCGAGGTCTTCGAGAATCTGCCGCCTCATGAGCACCGCCATCGGCGCGACCGGATCGCGCACGTAGATGTCGGAGCGGTCGATGTGGCGTGCCATCGCAACGCGATAGCCGTAGACCGCGTAATCCGAAAACGGCGTCAGCTCGAGGTAACAGGTGATCGCGTCGCTGCTCGACGCCGCGGCGCCGGAGCGTTCCAGCGCGTCGACGTGCCGCGCCAGATGATCGGGAAAGAGCATGTCATCATCATCGAGCAGTCCGACATACTCGCCGTGCGCCGCTCGTAGGCCGACGTTCGCCGACGGCGTCGTCCCGAGGTTCTTTTCGTTCACGATGAGCCGCGCGAACGGAAATTTGGCGACGATCTCCTCGACCGGATCGCCGGCGTCGTTCACGACGACGGCTTCGACATTCTCGTACGCCTGGGCGGCGATGCTGGAGAGCGCGCGCTCGAGAAAACGCGGACGGTTATAGGTGCGCACGATGATTGAGGCGAGAGGGCCGTTGGTTCTCAATTCCGCGGCCTTGAACTCCTTCGCCGTCCCTCGACGACTCGGACGCTCCGCGCCGTCTGCGCTCGGGACGACGACGGGAGCAGGGCGGCCTAATGCGACGAGCACCGCCTCGCGAATGCTGCGGCGAACCCACGGCATATAGCAGGCGACACCTTCGAGGTATTCATGGGCGCCGCTGGTCGATGCGGCGACGACGCGGTAGCCAAGCTTCGCGAGAGCGACCGCGTCGTGGGGATCGGAAAGCGACGCATCGACCACCAGCGTCGCATCCGGCAGAATCGCTGCGGCGTTTTGCGGGCGATGCATCTCGACCGGCGGATCGCGAAAGCTCCCGGTCTTGCAAACGACCGCGACCGGAAGGTGCAGATCGATCAGACCGTAGACGAGGAGACCCAGCTGCGCCGCACCGTGATCCGGCGCCCAAATCACGATCTTCCCTGCGCCGGGTTTGGGCGCCGGCACGCCGAGCGGCTTCGCCGAGAACACGCGGCGAGTCGTCGCCGGCTCGACGCCGAGCAGCCGGACCACGCGCGTCGCCTCGGTGCGGCTGCGCACGACCAGCACGTCGGCCAGCTTTGCGAAGTCGCGCAGCGTCTCCAGTGCGCGCGGCTCGACCGTCGACATCGAGGCCATCGGTTTGCCGTCGACGACGGCGCGATGCATGGCGATCTCTTCGAGAGCCTGCATCCGCTCGTCGCGATAGCGGTGACGATTGAGCGCCATCCCCGAGAGCGCCCAAGCCAGCGACGAGCGCGGATCGTCGATTGCGATCGCGGCAACAACCGGTTCGCCGCGCTTCTTCGTCTCGATTGCGGTCAAAAATGCCGACGACGCGCCGCTGGGATCGGCGATGAGAATCTCTTCCTGCACGTCGTCGAACCGGCGCGCCCATGCCCGCGCGTTGTCGCCGAAGGCTAGGATGGCCACGGGCGGCCTTTCGCCCCGTGCTTGGCGCTCAGCCTCTACGGATACGTCAGCGTGATGTAGTGATTGGGCCAGCACATGCCGGCCAGATACACCCAGCTCGAGCCGGTCCAGCGGATCCACGTGATCTCGCCGCTCCCGTTGCAGGGGCCACTGGTTTGTGGGCCTCCGTAGAAGCCGACTACACCCGGCACGGCCTCCAAGCCCGGCAGCACGCGAGATGCATTGTGCGCGAGCGTGTAGATCGACGGCGCTGCCGCGAAGGTCGTCGCCCAGGAGCTGGGCACCGTATAGGCGCTGATGGCGTAGACCGACATACCGCCGCTGGCCCACATGATGTTGCCCGTGCCGGGATCGAACCGCATGCTCGCGGCGTTGCTGTCGTGGCTCGGGGTGTTGGCGCAGAAAATCCCGAATCCCCAGTTCCCGGGCTGTGCGTCAAACTCGCAGACGTGATACGAGCCGCTCGTATCAGCACCACGCACGAACTGATACGTGTGGGTTGCGCCCGATGGGGCCACGGCATAGAGCTGCCCCGACGGCGGCGTCCCCGACACCGGCGTGAACGTGGAAAAGTCCATCGTGACGTTTTGGGTGTTGTTGGACGTGTTGATGGCGTACAGCCACGGGGAGCCCGGAACGGTGTAATACAACGCGTTGGCAAGCGGCGTCCCAGTCACGCGCGTGGACCCCGAGAATGCGAATGCCGCGTTGAACGGTCCGTGCAGCGCGCTCTGCGCACCGTTCGACGTATCGATCAAGGCGATGAGGTTCGTGCCGCCGCCCGACGAGAGCACGTCTATGCGGCCCGTGACGTCCGCCGACGTGAAGAAATCGACAAACGGCTGCGACGTGACGTAGTCCATGGTCTGGTACAGATCGGCGTGCGGGCCGGGCTGGCCCCCGTATGCATTGAACCCGTTCTGGAAGTAGTCGTACGCGCGCGTGTAGTCCGCCGTCACATACGCATCGAAGACGTCGACGTTGTTATTGAAATCGGAGACGACCACGTAGGGGTTGCCGCTGCTTGGGTCTTTGATGCTGCCGACATACGTCCATTCGTTGAACGCGCCGTTGATGCCGTTACCGCACAAGACGGCTTGGTTGATCGACTGCTGGATCGCCACGGTGTAGAGGCCGTAGAGCGGTGCGTTCTGGATGCCCCAGGCGACGTAGGTCCCGGTCGCGGCGTACCCGGCTGACGGCGCATAGGTGAGCGCGCCGTTGCTATACACCGGAATGTTCTGGATCGTCGCAGCGACGGTGACCGCTCCTTCCGAGCCGCTGACGAAGAAGTACGGCGACGAATACAGCGACGTGTCGGAGACGGTGACGTTGTTGATGGAAACCGGCGACCCGTTATAGATCGCGTAGATGCCGATGGCGCCCAGCCCCGCGCCGTCGTAAGCGGTAAAGGTCGGCGTTATCGGATTGGCGACCGGTCCCACGATCGTGTTGCCGTCGGCGTCGAGCACGTAGAGCGGAATCGACTGCGAGGAGCCGGCGGCGAAGCAATCGCTCGGTGATAGAAACTGGAGGTTCGCAATCACGCCCGCGGTCTGCACGTAAATATAGTTGTCGTACGGTGAACCGTTGGGATAAATCGTCGACGGATACGGATCCGAGAACATGTTGGTCGACAGCAGGTAGCCGTATTGATCGTACAGGTTCGTGTAGACCGTGACCGTGCCGTACGGAAGATTCGTGGCGCACTGGTAAGCGCCGTACAGATTCGTGCACTGCGCCAGCGAGAAATAGGTAGAGTAGATGCTGACGCCGCCCGCGTAGACGTTCAATGCGACAAACTGCGTCGATGGGCTGACGTAACTGGGTTTGCGCGTCGTGGACGCCGGGACGAACCGCTGCCCGCGCCGGAGCGATTGCGTTTGCCGCGGCGGCACGTTGATGCTCAGCGTCACGCGAGCGGCGTTGGCCAGCGCGACCGCGGTGGACGTTGCGAGCGGCGCGGGCAGCGACGAACCTCCGGCGTGGCCGCCCGAGCAACCTGCGATCAGCATCAAGCCCGCGGCCGATAATGCCGCAGTACGTTCCCTGTTGCCCACGTTTCGCTCTCCTGGTAGGTATTCCGAGCGTTCGTTTCCCAGCCTCGCGCACCTACAGGTACCCGGGGGTGTGAGCCCCGTCCGGCGAAGGGCAGCGATGCTGAAAGGAGGGGCCATGAATCCTTCCGATCTCACCGACCGGCTCATGGCGCAGGCGAGGGAGCTTCAGGCCAAAGTGTCGCAGGCCGCGACGCAAAGTGCCGAGCAGATGCGGCCGTACATCGAGCAGTCGATGACGACGGCCGCGCAACTGCAGAAAACCCTGCAGGAGCACGCCGCGAAGTCCGCCGAGCTCAACAAGGAGTACGCCGATCGCGCGTTAGGTCACTTATCCGAGCTTTTGCGCATCGGCTCGGAAGCGATGCGCGCGAACGCCGAGCAGACTCGGAAGATGGCCCAGACCATGGTCGACGAAGCGCAGCGCGCTTACGACGCAACCGGCGCTGCCGGAAGAACGACCGGCAGGAAGAAGCAACCCTAGAGCCCTTGCGCGAGATTTGCGAACGCCTGGAAAGCAGGCCTCGCGGTGCCGCCCGAGTCGACGAGCCCCGTACCGCCGGGCTCGAAACAGGGATCTTCGGAACCAGACGGCGCTGCGGGAGCGTTCTGATCCTCCAGCTCGAAATACAAAAATGACGCGACGCTCGGCTCCGTGAGGGCGGCCATCTTGTTATAGTCTTCCACGAGGAAATATGCCTGCGTCTGGGCGTCGACGCCGTCGTAGCAATAGGGATTCGTGGTAAACGCTCCCTCGGTCACCCAGAAAGGCTTGGACGGCCCCGCAACAGACATGTCGTCGGTGAGCACTTTGAAGGCCTCCCAGTCGTGCGCCGCAAGCGGCGAATTCGGGTCAGACCACGCATATAGATGGACCGCCCAGGCATCGACCGAGCCGCTCGCGAGACCCACGAGGTTCGCGAAATACGTTTCGTCGTCCGCGTTAGTCGCGACGCCGGCGTTCAAAAATACGGGGGACCCGGTCGCAACGGCGCTTTTTGCGGCGGTGTAGGCCTGCTGCAAATACGGCAGGTAGGGTCGTGGGTCTTTCGTGCTCGTGAACGCGTGCAGCGCGCAGGCCGGATTGCTCGAGTCGACCACCCAGAAATTGGGCGTGTTCGGTTCGTTGCCGATCTCGATCGCAGCCGGCGCCGGATATGAATACATGGAGTGCTGGCTGGGGTCGGTAACGTGCGCGACGACAGCTTGGGCCCACGAGGCGAACGTCGACGGTGTGCACGCGATGTATCCGCTTCGCGGCGCCGGAAGCGGCGTCGGGCTGGAACCGAAGCCATTTGCCCAATTCGGCGCGTTATATTGAACCAACAGCAAATCGACGGCTATGCCCAACGTCTTGGCCTGCGCAAGCGCGGTATCGAGACTCGTGAAGCTGAACGTTCCCGACGACGGCTCCGTGTCTCCCATGTAGACGCCCACGCGAACGATTTTCGGCTTGAGCTGCGACAGCCAAGATTGTGTCGCTGAATCGAGTGTTCCCGGATTGAGCCCATAGAAATAAACGGAGCCGGGTTGAGGTTGGACCGGTGCCGGGATCGGCGGCGTCGTCGGCAGCGTGACGATAAATTGCGAAATCCCGCCGTAAGTGGTGCCCGAAGCTGATTTGGCGGTAGGACCGATGGAGATTCGGTACGACGCGCCGGCCTGCGCATAGAACTTCACGCCGATCTCGTTTGGCGCCGACGCAGCGGTAATAAAACCCGTCGCTAGGGGCGTCGGAACCGATGGCGTCAAGGGCGTAACCGTGATCGCTGCCTCCGTTGTATTCGCGCCGCTGTAATCCGGCTGCTGGCTGAACGTCAAGACGATCGGGTCGGAAATGTAGGCCGGCACACCGTTCGCCGCAGATATCGCGGAGACGTAGTATGCGCTCGAAGGGCTGCCCAGCGGGATCGGTGTCGGCGTGCCGGCCGGCGCCGGCGACGCGGTTGCCGTGGGAGGTGCGGGCGGCGGGGATGAGGAGCCGCCTCCGCCGCACGCGGCGAGAACGGCTGCCGCCGCAACGGCGACGAAAACTACGGAGAGCCGGAACGTCATGGCTACGGCGGCGCGCTGTTACTCGCGAAGTACGCCAAAATCAGCGCGCCTGACCCTTCCGTCTCGTTCTGCGGCGGAAACGGATCTTGGCACGTCCAGGTCGTCTGTCCCGGCGCAAATGATGTCGGAGCGCCGTAATTCCAGGTCCCCCCACCCTGCGTCACCAGTAATCCGGGTGCCAACGCCCATGCGATCAACCCGATGTTCTTCTGCTGCAAATAGGCGAGAAACGGAGCCACCAGCGAGGGACCGTTGGACAAGCATTCTCCCTTGGTGGCAGAGTTGTATTCGTTCCACTCGTCCGCTACGACGGGGAAGTTGCCGCTCGTGGCCGTGTTTCCGAACCAGGTGTCCCAATCCGACTGTGACTGGTGAAGCGGCCCGAAATACGGATGGATCGCATAAACGATGTTTGCGCCGGAGAGCAGATAGTTCGGAAGCAAAACGATGTCTTCGCCGGCAGCCAACCCTTGAGCGAAGATGAGGTTCTGCGCACCGTCGGCGCGGATCGCATTCACGACCGCTTGCATGCCGACGTATTGATTTCCGTTGGAATCGCTGCACCCGCCGCTTTGCCAACACGCCCACGCTGCCGCGTTGTCCGTGCCGCCCGGCGCGATGGGTTCGTTGAAGATATCGAAGAAGACCCATGGATCGCCCGCGTATCGTCTCGCCACGAAGTTCCAGAACGCGACCGTATCGCTGGTCGGCATGATGGGTTCGGTGCTCGGCCCGATCTCGTAGGTCAGGCTAAGGACGATGTTGGCTCCGTATTGATGCGCCCAGGTGACCTCATTATCGATGTGCTCGACGTATGCAGTGTCGTACGGTTGTTGATCGAATAAATATTGCGACACGAGTTGCACGCGAACCGTGTTCGAGTGCCAAGTCTGCACGGCAGCTTGCATTTGCAACGCGGTCATGAATGGTAACGCCGTGTCGCTCTGCCATGGCGCCGAACTCGGGCCCTCGAGGCCGAGGATGTTGACGCCGTACGGCAGGAAGGTTTTGCCGTCGCTCGCGATGATTTGCTTGCCGGAAACGACGTAGCTGAGCGTGGGCGGCGGAGGAGACCCCGGCGGCACCGATGGAACGGCTCCGCCGGCACAACCGGCAATCGTACCGGCGCAAGTAATTCCCATGAGGCCCGCTGGCAAGAGTCTCATGAGGACGATTATCGCGCCGCACACCCCCGCGACAACCAAACCGATGTAAGCGCGTCACTTTTGAGGGCACTTTAATGCGCTGCCACTCTTTGTCCGAAATACTGAATGAGTGGCTAAGGGCTGGTCGTCCAACGACGTTCGACGGCTGCTGCGCCGACGAGGCGGCGGCGCGATCGAGTGTGACCCCCTGGGTGTGGCGTTGCGCAAGGCGTCGAGTGCACGCTCGGCGGCAGCGGCACTGGAAAGTCTGGTCCAACAGGTCGTTGCCGAATCACCCGGCCTCGCGCCGTACTTTGCGTACGACCGCGGCGCGGTCGAGGAGCGTGCGCGGGCTGTCCATTATTCACGCCGGCACTACTTGCGTCGCCGACGCGCGGCGATCGAACTCCTTGCGCGCGAGATCGATCGCCGGCTCGCGCGGGCGAAGACGGAGCCGCCGGCGCTTGCAGCCTACGAGCGGCTCGGATCCGAGCGGCGTCCCGATTTCGCGCTGGCGGCGATTCGCTTGCGCCTTCGAAACGCGCTTCCCGTGGGCGAGCGTGAGCTCTCGGCTTGCACCGACCAATACCGGATTCTCGCGCACGTCGCCATCGCGCGCGACGCCGATGCGCGCGGCAATAAACCGCTTCTCGACGAAATGTTCGCGCGCATTCGCATGGATCTGCGATCTTTGGGTCGCCGGGTACCCGCACGCGTCGCATTCGAGTGCTTCGAACTAGAACGCTTCGACATTCGGCGGCGCTGCGATTTCGTCGCAGCACGGAAGAACCTTGAGATACTCACCGAGTTGGGGGCTGGCATCCCGTCTCTCAGATTTCGCGCCGCGCTCGCGGAAGCCGAGGCTGCCTGCGTTTGGAACGAGCTGGATCATGCCAAAGCGGTGCTGGCGCGTTGCCGTGAAGCCGCCGAGCTGCGATTCGGAGCCGAAGCGTTCGCGATGCTGACGTGGGTCGAAGCTTTGATCGCGTTTTCGAGCAAGGACGCCTGCGCAGCGCGCGGGTACGCGGAGCAGGCCTCGACGCTGCTCGAGCCGCTGCATGCCGGTCTCGCGCAGCGCGCGCTGGCGCTGGCGGGACGTGCGGCACTCAAGTGCGCAGAGGTTTGGGATGTCGCGCCGCATGCAGATGAGAGCAGTTGGTATCTCGCCGACGTTTTTTCAACCAAGGCCCGCTTTGCGCTCGCGCGCGAGCAGCCACGAGAGGCCCTAGGCTTGGCTCACCACGCCTTGGACTTGGCACGCCGGACTCGGGCCGATGCCGCAGCTGCTTTCGCAGCCTCGAGTTTGGCTCGCGTGCAGCGTCGACTTGGCATGCGGCGTGAGGCAACGGCGTACGAGGCAGTTGCTCGAGACCTGCTCGCGCGCACCGGCGGCAACACCGTCTATGCCGCCGACCTCTAAGTAGGTTCCACCTTTAGCGCGCTTTTTCGGCGCGCGCCGGTACCGGCTGCGCGACCGCCGGCTCGGCCGGCGCATACTTCACGAAACGCTCGAGCGACTGCGGCCACGCCGCCATCAGCTCGCGCGCGAGCTCCGAGCTCGTCGCGGCCTGGTGCCGCTCGAGCAAATCCCGCAGCTGCCCGGCATCCCTGTCCTCGACGCCCATCGCGACCATGTCCTTGAGGGGCAACGCACCCGCGACGTCGTCGCGATAGAGAAACACCGTTCCGCCGGTCATGCCGCTGGCGAAATTTCTGCCGACCGGTCCGAGGATGAGCACGGTGCCTTTCGTCATGTACTCGCACGCATGGTCGCCCGCGCCTTCCGTGACGATCGTAGCACCCGAGTTGCGCACCGCAAGCCGCTCGCCCGCTGCACCGCGCACGTACGCCTCGCCGCCGCGCGCGCCGTAGAAGCACGCGTTGCCGATCGCCGGCTCGTGCGGCTCGCCCGGCGAGCGCACGACGATCTTTCCGCCTTCCATCCCCTTGCCGACGAAATCGTTGGCATCGCCGTCGATTTCCAGCGTGAGGCCGTCAGTGATGAAGGCGCCGAAGCTCTGGCCTGCCGTGCCGCGATAGCGCAGCGTGATCTTGCGAACTTTTTCGCCGCTCTTGCGCTGGAGCACGATCGCGTTGGCAATGCGCGCGCCGACGGTACGATCCGCGGGCGTCAGGACGAAGCGCTCCGTGCGGTTCGAGGCGCGGTCGTCGACGTGGCTTTCGATCTCCGGAACGTCGCGCGGTTCCACCATTTGCTCCGGAAGCCGCAGCACTTCTGCGAGATCGACGTTGAGCCCGAGCTCCTCGACGACGTCGGCGACGCGCAGCAGGTCTGACCGGCCGTGGATTTCTTCCAAGCTGCGCGCGCCGAGCTTGGCGAGGCGCCGGCGCACGTCGCGCGCGACGAACTCGAAGAACGCGACCGCTTCCTCCGGCTTGCCCTTGAACTTCTCGCGGAACTTGGGATCCTGACTCGCGATTCCGACCGGGCAGGTGTTCTTGTGGCATTGCCGCGCGTAAATGCAGCCGAGCGCGATCAGCAGCGCCGTACCGAAACCGTAGAGATCCGCGCCGAGCATCGCGGCGATGATGACGTCGCGGCCGCTCTTGAAGCCGCCGTCGACCCGCAATTTCACGCGCGAACGCAGACCGTTTGCGACCAGGGCGTGATGCGTCTCGACGAGGCCCAGCTCCCAAGGAAGCCCCGCGTGCTTGATCGACGAGAGCGGCGACGCGCCGGTGCCGCCGTCGAATCCGCTGATGTGGATGACGTCCGCGCGAGCCTTCGCGACCCCGCTCGCGACCACGCCGATACCGGATTGGCTGACGAGCTTGACCGCGATCCTGGCTTGCGGTGCAGCTCGGCGCAAATCGTATATCAGCTGAGCGAGATCCTCGATCGAATAGATGTCGTGATGCGGCGGCGGTGAGATCAGCTGCTGGCCGGGACTGGCGCCGCGCAAGCGCGCGATGTCGGCGGAAACCTTGAAGCCGGGAATCTGACCGCCTTCGCCCGGCTTGCTGCCCTGGGCCATCTTGATCTCCAGCTCGTCCGCGCTCGCGAGATATTCCGCACCCACGCCGAAGCGCGCCGACGCGACTTGCTTGATCGCGCTGCGCGACGAGCTCCAGTAACGCGACGGTTCCTCGCCGCCCTCGCCGGAGTTGCTGCGCGCGCCGATGCGATTGACGCCCTCGGCAATCGTCGCATGCGCTTCGGGTCCCAGCGCGCCGAGCGACATCGCGGCAGTCGTAAACTTGCGAATGATCTCCGAGGCGGGTTGCGTTTGATCGATCGAGATCGGGTCGCCGGAAGCTTGCGGCTGCACGAGATCCCGCAGCGCGATCGGGGGTCGCGCCTCCATCTCATCGGAGAGCTTTTCGAACGCATCGTAGTCACCGCGCATGGCCGCCGCACGCAAGAACTTTATGACGTTTGGATCGAAGCCGCGCCGCACACCCTCACGCCGGTAGCGGAACAGCCCGCGATCTTGCGGCCCGTGCCCTTCCGCGGCCGCACCGCTCCAAGCCCGAAGATCTTCTTCTATCTCGGCGAAGCCGAGGGTCGGCACGTGCGCCCGCATGCCAGGGAAGCACAGCTCGACGATGTCGTGACCGAGACCGATCGTCTCGAACGTCTGCGCGCCGATGTACGAGCGTAACGTGCAAATGCCGAGCTTCGACATCACTTTGAGCACGCCGGATCGCACGGCGTCCAGGAACGCGCGTCCCGTGCCGCCGTGATGCGACGCAATTCGTAAGCCCAGCCAGGGACAGACGACGTTGGCTCCCGCGGAAATCACCGCAGCGATCGAATGAGAGTCGCGGCCGAAACCGTCGGCGACTGCGATGCTCGCCTGCATGCGCAGGCCCGCCGAGGTCAACGTTTGGTGCACCGCGCCTGCGGCGAGGACCGCCGGCACCGGAGTCTCCGCTTCACGATCGTCGAGCACGACCAGCGTTGCGCCGTGACGGACGGCTTCTTCCGCGTCGTGCGAAATGTCGCGCAGCTTCTCGCCGAGGTGCGACGCGCCGAGATCCAGTTTTATGACGTGCTGCGTGAGACGCGAGTCCGCGCGCACGATATCGAACGCGTGCTCGTCGAGCACTGCGTGCTCGAGCATCACGAGCGAGCCAAACGACGGAACGTCGCCGTTCGTGGGACCCGATCCGATCCAGGCACGCATGTCGAACACGAGTCCTTCGCGATACGGATCGATCGGCGGGTTCGTGACCTGCGCGAAACGCTGGCGCAGGTAGTATGCGATCGGCAGTCGCCGCTCCAGAAACGGCAACGCCGCATCGTCGCCCATCGAAAAAACGGGCTCGCCGCCGCCGGCTGCGACCACCTCAACGACGTCTTTGATTTCGTCCTTCGCAAAGGCGAAGCGCACCAGCTGCGCGTCCGTCGGAGCGGGCGGATTGGTCAGCGGCTCGGCGCGAGCGAGATCGAAGGCCCACGAACGAACGATCGCACGGTAATCGCCGCGGCGGCGACGCTCCTCGCGGAAGGCTTGCGGGTCGAGCAGCTCGCCGGTTGCGAAGCGAACGACGAGCCGTTCGCCCGGACCGAGACGCCCGCGCTGCACGACGCGGTCTTCGCCGAAATCGACGACGCCGGCCTCGCTCGCGCACAGCACCTTTCCCGATTCCGTGCGGCACCAGCGCAGCGGACGGAAGCCGTTGCGATCGAGCGCCGCGCCGACGACGTCGCCGTCGGTGAAGATAATCGCTGCCGGGCCGTCCCACGGCTCGACCGTCGGAACGTGCGAGTCGTAGTACGCGCGCAGCCGGTCGTCGGCGGCACCGATCGCCGGTGCGAGCATGAAGTCGATCGCCTCATCGATGCGATAGCCGGCACCGATCATCGCGTCCAGCGCGGTATCGAAATCGAGTGAGTCGCTGGCGCCGCGAATCGGATGGATGCCGCGAGCCCGCATCCATGCGCGGTTGCCCGTAATGGTGTTGATCTCGCCGTTGTGCGCGATGAGATTGAACGGCTGCACGAGCCGCCACATCGGCGAGGTATTCGTCGAGAAGCGTTGGTGGAAGACGGCATACCGCGACGTGAACGCGGGATCGCGCAAATCCGCGAAATACGACCCCAGCTCGTTGCTCGACAGCAGCCCCTTGTAGATGACCGTATCGGGCGAAGCGCTTACGAGCGCAGCACCCGACGTATCCCGCAGCGTGCGGATGATGTTGCGGCGCACCTGCCGCATGCGCTCTCGCACGTTGCCTGGCCCCATGTCGACGAGCAATTGCTCGTAAAGAGGGCGCGTTGCGCGTGCGTGCTCGCCAAGGACCTCCGGATCGATCTTCGGACGCCGCCATACCAGCGGCTTCACTTCCGTCGCATAGACCGCGGCTTCGATTTGCGCGCGCAGACCCGTCGCTTCTTCGGGATCGAACGGCAGGAAGAGCGCGATGGCCGCGAGGTGGCGCTCCGGAACCCGCCGGCTCATCGCCGGCAGCTCGCGAATGAGCAGCGCGCGCGGCGTCTCGATCATCAGCCCGGCGCCGTCCCCCGTGCGCCCATCCGATGCGCGCGCCCCGCGATGCACCATGCATCCTACGGCCTCGAGCGCGAGCCGGACGACCTCGTGGGAGGCCGTGTGCGAGAGATCCGCGATGAAGCCGACGCCGCAGGCGTCGTGCTCAGGTTCGACGTTGGGCCGGTTCGGCAGTGCTTTCAATCGACAAATGGCCAAGAAAAGATATGAGAAATCAGAAACGTTGCCCCCGGCAACGCATCTTCGCCCTTAGTTTAACGGATATCGCCCGCCCGTGCTACGACTTGGGCATGAAACCTTTTTCCGCGCAGCCTCGCGCGAGAGGGTGCTCCTTTTCAGCCCCTAAGGCCGAGCGCCACCATCATACGAAAGCCCACGTCGAGGCTCCGTTCGTCGATATCGAAGCGCGCCGAGTGGTGCGGAAAGGACGTGCGCTCGTCGCCGCGCGCCCCGACGATGAAGTACGCCCCTTGGCGCTGCTCCTGCATGAACGACATGTCTTCCGCCCACGAAACGATTTCGTGCGGGTAGACGACGCTCTGGGCGCCGACGACTTGGTCGCCGATCTCGCGCACGATCGCGTTCATTGCGGCGTCGTTCACCGTCGGCGGATAGCTCCAGCGATACTCCATCGAAACGTCGACGCGCAGCGCCTGCGCGACGCCCTTTGCCACGCGCTCGATGCGCTGCGGCATGCTCTTCCGAATTTCCGTATCGAAGGTGCGAACGGTGCCGCGCAGCATCGCTTCGTCGGGAATGACGTTGAAGGTCGTACCGGCTTGGATGTGACCAACCGTCACCACGACGGGATCTTGGGGAGCAATCTCGCGGCTTACGAGCGTTTGCACCATCGTGATGAAATAACCGGCTGCGGCTACCGGGTCATGCGTCGTTTGCGGCATCCCGCCGTGCCCGCCCTTGCCGCGAATGTGGAGCGTGAATTCATCGGCTGAAGCAAAAAAGGCGCCGTCGCGCACGCCGATCTTTCCGACGTCGAGCCCGGTGTACAAATGCAGCGCAAAGGTTCTCTCGACGTGCGGATTCTCGAGCGCCCCGTCTTCGATCATCAGCTTGTTGCCGGCCAGGCCCTCTTCACCCGGCTGAAAGCAAAACACGAGCGTGCCCGGCACCTCGCTGCGCCGCTCGGAAAGTTCTTTCGCCGCCGCGAGCAGGATCGACATGTGTCCGTCGTGACCGCACGCATGCATCTTGCCGGCGTTCTGCGAGCGATAAGGCAGGTCGCCGAGCTCTTGCACCGGCAGACCGTCCATGTCCGCGCGCAGCAGCGTCACGGGGCCGGGTTTGCCGCCGCGCAGCGTCCCGAGGACACCGGTCTTGCCGATCCCGGTGCGCAAATCGTCGAGCCGCAACGCACGGAGCTGTTCGGTGATGAACGCAGCAGTCTCGCGCTCCTCCAGGGAAAGCTCCGGGTGCATGTGGAGGTGGCGGCGGACTCGGACCAGCTCGTCCGAGACTTGCGGGCGGTCAAGCAGCATGGTGCGCCGTTCGTACCCGGCGCTCGGGGCGCCTACCGGGGGCCGGAGAGCGCCCAGCGAAGCACCGCAGCGATGAGGACCTCCGCCACCGCGGCCACGCATTTCGAGCGCTTTGGCCTATCGGACGAGCAGCTGGTCGCGATTCTGCGCAACATGCTCTTGCAGCGCACCGTCGACAATCGCGGCTTCCAGCTGAACCGCCAGGGGAAGGTGCCGTTCGCGCTGGGCAGCGAGGGACACGAAGCGGTGCAGGCCGGGGCCGCCATGGCCTTCGCGCGCGGCCGCGACATCCTCGTTCCTTATTATCGCGATCTGGGGCTGGTGCTCGGCGTCCACTATCCGGTCATCGATTTGCTGCTGTCCATGTTCGCTCGCGGGGCCGACCGTGCCGGGGGGCGTCAATTCCCCAACCACTTCGGCAACCGCGAGCTGGGGATCATGAACATCTCATCGATCATCGCCGCGCATCTTCCGCACGCCGTCGGCGCCGCATACGCCATTCGCTTCCGCGGCGAAAGCGGCCGCGCGGTGCTCGCCAGCTTCGGCGAAGGAGCGACGAGCGAAGGCGAATGGCACGAATCCGTCAACTTCGCATCGGTTCACGGCTTGCCGATCGTTTTTCTCTGCGAGAACAACGAATTCGCGATCTCCGTCCCCCAGAGCAAGCAAATGCACGTGAAAGACGTCGCGCAAAAGGCAGCCGGGTACGGCATTCCGGGCGAGGCCTTCGACGGCATGGACCCGCTCCTGACGTACGACGCGGTGCATCGCGCGCTCGAGCGAGCCCGCAGCGGCGGCGGACCGACGCTGCTGGAGGCGAAATGCGCGCGTTTTCTCTCGCACTCGACCGACGATGACGACCGCACGTATCGCTCGCGCGAAGCGGTCAAAGAATTGCGCAAGCGGGATCCGATTGCGACGTATGAAGCCGTCCTTATAGCGAACGGCATCGTCAGCGAGGCGGACATTGCGGAGCTGCAGCGAGAAGTGCTCGCGATTACGAACGATGCGACCGACCGTGCCGAAGCGCTGCCGCTTCCCGAACCCCACGAGCTCTACAAGAACGTCTACGGCGACGGAGATTTTGAGCCATGGCGATAGCCGCCTCGACGCGCGAGATGAACAACGTCGAAGCCGTGCGCGAGACGCTGCACGAGGCACTCGTTCGCGACGACCGCGTGCTCATCATGGGCGAAGATGTCGGCGCGCGCGGCAACGTCTTCCTCATCACGAAGGGTTTTCTCGAAGAATTCGGTCCACAGCGCATCATCGACACACCGCTGGCGGAAGCATCCATCGTAGGCGTCGCGATCGGAATGGCGATGGAAGGCTTGCGGCCCATCGCCGAGATTCAATTCGCCGACTTCATCTATCCGGCGTTCAACCAAATCGTCGGCGAAGCCGCGAAGACGCGCTATCGCAGCAACGGCGACTATACCTGTCCGCTCGTGATTCGCACACCCTACGGCGGCGGCGTGCGAGGCGCGCTGTCGCACTCGGTGTCCGTCGAAGCGCTCTTTTATCACGTCCCCGGGCTCAAGATTTTGGCGCCGTCGACCCCGGCTGACATCAAAGGACTGCTGACGGCGGCGATCGAGGATCCCGATCCGGTGCTCTTCCTCGAACACAAGAAAACGTACCGCCTCGTAAAAGGTCCGGTTCCGGACGGCCATTTCGTCCTGCCGATCGGCAAAGCCGACGTGAAGAAAGAGGGCTCGCAGCTCACGGTCGTGTCGTACGGCTTGTACGCCCATCAAGCGCTGGACGCCGCACGCCAGCTCGAAAGCGAGGAGGTTTCGGTCGAAGTGATCGACCTGCGCTCGATCCGGCCGATGGATCGGGAGACTATTCTCGATTCGGTGCGCAAAACGCGAAAGCTGCTCGTCATCCACGAAGACAACAAGTTCGGAGGCGTCGGCGCCGAGATCGCGGCGATGGTCGCCGAAGAGGCGCTCTTCGATCTCGACGCTCCGATCAAGCGCTTGTGCGGACCGGACGTCCCCGCAATGGGCTACGCGATCACGCTCGAGGAGGAGTTCATGATCTCCACGGAGCGCATGCGCGAAGCGATGCGCGACCTGGTGAATTTCTAGGAGCCTCAATGCCGACGACCATTACGATGCCGCAGCTCGGCGAGACCGTCACGGAAGGGACGGTCGCGCAGTGGCTCAAGAAGCCCGGCGACCGCGTCGAAAAATACGAAGCCTTCGTCGAGGTCTCGACGGACAAAGTCAATGCGGAGGTGCCCGCGCCGGTGAGCGGCGTGCTGCGCGAGATCATCGTCGGCGAAGGACAGACCGTGCCGACGGGCGCTCCCATCGCAGTGATCGACGAAGCCGGCGCGCCGCCCGATGCTGAGCCGGTCGCCGATGCAATCATGGCCGCGCCGGCGATGGGAACGCTTCGTGCGACCCCCGCGCCCTCGACGCAAAGACCCCGGCAGCCCGGCGGCAACGGCATCGGCGTCTCGCCGGCGGTCCGGCGCCTGGCACGCGAGCACAACGTCGATCTTGCGAACGTGCGCGGAACCGGCTCGAACGGGCGCATCACTGCGCAAGACGTCTTGGATGCGGCGCGCACCGCGCCTGCGCCGGCCCGCGCGGACGGCGGAAAGAGCGGCTATACCAATCCGATCCCCGGTACGACGATACCCCTTTCGCAGGCGCGCAAGCTCATCGCGCAGCGCATGGTGGAATCGCGCCGCGCTGCCCCGCATGCCTGGACGATGGTGGAAGTCGACGTCACGAATCTTTGGACGTGGCGCACGCGAGAGAAAGATGCTTTCGAGCGGCGCCACGGCGTCCGGCTCACGCTGCTGCCCTTCTTCATCCGCGCGGTCGTCGAGTCGCTCTTGGCGTATCCGCTGATGAACGCGTCCTTCACGGAAGAAGGCATCAAGGTTCATAAAGACGTCAACATCGGCATCGCCGTCGCGCTTCCCGACAATTTGGTCTTGCCGGTGATCCGCGGCGCCGACAAGCTCTCGGTCAAAGGGCTTGCGGTCGCCGCGAGCTCGCTCATCGAGAAGGCGCGCCGCAATCAGCTGACGGCCGACGATTTGGCGGGCGGCACGTTCACGGTCAACAACACCGGCGCAAACGGCTCGATCCTCTCGGCGCCGATCATCCCGAACGGTCAAGCCGGCATCGTGACGATGGAAGCGGTCGTGAAGCGGCCGGTGGTCATCGAAGGCGACGCGATTGCCATCCGCTCGATGATGAACGTATGTCTCTCGCTCGATCACCGCGTGGTCGACGGATTCATCGCCGGCGCGTTCGTGACCGACGTCAAGAAACGGCTCGAAGCGATGGGGCCGTCGGGCACCCTCTAAGGAGCCCCAGAAGAACCTTAGTGCAAGTTCGCAAAACTTTTCGGTTCGAAGCGGCGCACGTTCTCCCGCACCACCCCGGTAAGTGCTCGCGCCTGCATGGTCATTCGTACCGGCTCGAGGTCGCCGTCGACGGCCCCCTGCAACACGAAGGCTATGCGCAAGGCATGGTCGTCGATTTCGATGAGATCGACAAGATCGTCACTTCGGCCATCGTCGAAAGGTTGGATCACACGTCGCTCAACGATCTCATGGAGAATCCAACGAGCGAAAACATGCTGCAGTGGATTTGGGATCGGCTGGCGCCGTCGTTCGACGGCCTTTCGGAGCTGGTGCTGTGGGAAACCGCAACCGCATGTGCGGTGCTGCGCAGGGACGATCCTAACAGGCCGCGATGATCGCTTGCAGCTTTAACGGCGCTCCGCCCCATCAGCCATGCTGCAGTTAGCTGAAATTTTCTACACGTTGCAAGGTGAAGGCAGCTTCACCGGCACGCCGGCGGTTTTCGTGCGCCTGGCGGGCTGCAATCTCGCCTGCGACTTCTGCGATACCGATTACTCGCTGAAATTCGTCGCATCCGTGGACGAGGTCGTGCAACGCGTGGGCGAAGCAGGCGGCGATTGCCCCATGGTCGTGATCACGGGCGGCGAGCCGTTCGCACAGCGCGACACGCTCGCGCTGATCGCGGCGTTGCGCGCTGACGGCCGGCGCGTGCACGTCGAATCGAACGGCACGATTCCGGTGAGCGCCGAGCTGCCGGACGACGTCTGGCTGACGGTCTCGCCCAAAGAGCGGCTCGACGCCGGAATGGCGCGCCGCGCAAACGAGGCAAAGCTGATCGTCGACCGGCGCGTGCCGCGCGAATGGCTGACGCACTTCGACGCTGCAACCACGCCGATCTTTCTTCAGCCCGAAGGCAACAAAAAAGAAAACGTCGCGCTGGCGCTCGAAGCCGCGAAAGCCGAGCCGCGCCGCTTTCGGCTCTCGCTGCAAACGCACAAGCTCATCGGCATTCCTTGATCCTGGTAATCTGCGCGGTGCCGCAAGAGTTGCGTCATTGGAAGCCGCGGCCGCACGTCGAGATGCTCGCGACCGGTATCGGCCCGGTCGAAGCGGCTGCCGCCACGGCGCGCATGCTTGCGATTTCGACGCCGGAGCTCGTGATCAACGCCGGGATAGCGGGCGGCTTTGCGGGACGCGCGAAGGTCGGCGACGCATTTGCGATCGAGACCGATTATCTCGCGGAGCTCGGCCTGGAAGGCGGTGCGCCGTCACCGGCGCTTCCCGGCGGCTCGCGGCTGATCACGCAGGCGGAAAGCGACGCTTCCCTCCTGCAAAGGGCGCGCAGCATCGGTGCCCGCATCGCCAACGCGATCACCGTGGCGACGATCACCGCGACGCGGCTGCGCGCCGAGGATTTGGCGGAGCGTTTCGAAGCGGAGGTCGAAGCAATGGAAGGTTTTTCGGTGCTGCGCTGCGCCGCGGTCGCGGGCGTACCGGCGATCGAGCTGCGCGGCGTCTCGAACGTCGTCGGTCCGCGCGAGAGCGGCGGTTGGGACTTTGACGCCGGCGCGCGAGCCGTTTCGACCCTGCTCGACCGTTTCTTGGATGCACGATGAGGCTCGCCTATTCGCCCTGTCCCAACGACACCTATATCTTCGCCGCGCTCACCAACGCGCTGATTCCGGACGCGCCCCGCGTCGAAGCCGTGCTGGACGACGTCGAATCGCTCAACGGTGCGGCGCGCCGCGGCCGTTACGAGCTGACGAAAGTCAGCTACGGAGCGATCCCGTTTCTGCTGGACCGTTACCGGATTTTGCGCGCCGGCGGCGCGCTCGGTCGCGGTTGCGGCCCGCTGCTGGTCTCGCGGCCGCGTCCCAGCGGCGACGTCCCAACACTGTCATCCCTCGAACCCGACGCGCTAATCGCGATCCCGGGCGTCATGACCACGGCGTTCCTGCTGATGCGGCTCGCCCTCGGCCGTACGCCGCCGTACGCGGAAATGCGCTTCGATCGCATCGTCGGCGCGGTGGCCGGCGGCGAAGTCGATGCCGGTCTGATCATCCACGAGTCGCGCTTTACCTACCAGGCGCACGGCCTGCGGCCGATCGCGGATCTCGGTGAATGGTGGGAGGGCGAGTCCGGCGTGCCGATTCCGCTCGGCGCCGTTCTCGTACGGCGGGATCTCGACGATGCGACGGCGCGCGGCATCGACGACGCGATTCGCCGCAGCCTTGCCTTCGCGCGCAAGCGTGAAGACGCGGTCATGCCGTACGTGCGCGCGCACGCGGCGGAAATGTCGGACGACGTGATGCGCAAGCACATCGCCCTATACGTCAACGAGTACAGCGAGGACGTCGGCGAAAAAGGACTGGGCGCCGTCAAAGCGCTCTATGCGCGGGCCGCGGGCGCGGGATTGATTCCTGCGGAGACGAAGCCCGAGTTCGTTCCATGAAGCGCCGCGATTTCATCGGATATTCTTCGAGCGCCGCTGCGCTGCTCGCCACCGGAAAAACCGCAGCGGCGGCATTACCGCAAGCCGAGATCGTGCTGGGCGACGAAGTGTTTCTGCGCGAGACGTGGCGCGAGCTCGAAGGACGCCGCGTCGGCATCGTCACGAATCAAACCGGCGTTACCTCGCAGCTCGAGTCGATTGCAGACGCCGTCAAGCGCAACCCGCAGATTCAGCTAAAGGCACTGTTCGCACCCGAGCATGGTTTGCGCGGCGATCGGCCCGCCGGCTCTTACGTGCCCTCGTACGTCGATGACATGACCGGCTTGCCCGTCTACAGTCTGTACGGGCCGACGCGCCGGCCATCCGAGGCGATGCTGTCGGAAATCGACGTGCTGCTCTTTGACATTCAGGATATCGGCGCGCGCGACTACACCTTTTCGTCGACCATGGCTTACGTTATGGAAGCTGCGGCGCAGCACGGCAAAGAGTTTTGGGTGCTCGATCGCCCTAATCCGATCGGCGGCGCGATCGTCGAAGGACCGGTGCTCGAGCCGCAATACAAGTCGTTCATCGGGCTCTATCCGATCGCGCTGCGCCACGGTATGACGATCGGCGAGTTGGCGCGGATGTTCAACGACGCCTTCGGCATTCGGGCGAAGCTGCGCGTCATCCCGATGCGCGGTTGGCAGCGCTCGATGGTGTGGCCGGACACCGGGCTGGTTTGGGTGCTGACGTCGCCCAATATCCCGACCTGGACGACGACGTTCTTCTATCTCTGCACGGGCCCGGCAGGGACTGCCGGGATCAACAACGGCACGGGAACGGCCAAGCCGTTTGCGTATGCCGGCGCTTACGAGATGAACGCCTACCGCTACGCCGACGTTCTCAACGCGAGCCGGCTTCCCGGCATCTATTTTCGCCCCGCGGCATGGTCGCCGTTTTTCGGATTTTGGGCTGATAAAGAGCTCACCGGCGTCGAGCTCGTCGTCTACGATCCGCACACGTTTCTCCCGGTGCGCACGGGCGTCGAGCTGCTCGTGGCGGCGCGCAAGGTCGCGCCCTCGATCGTCAGCGTTCGCAATCGGCGTGAGATCGACATCGTCTGGGGCACCGACTCGCTGCGCACCGGTTTGATCGAGGGCAAAACCGGGGACCAAATCGCCTCCGAATGGATCCCCGGAATCGTGCGCTTCAAGTCGCTCCGATCGAAATATCTGCTGTATAGCTGATGCACATCGGCATCGTCGCTTGCTCTTCCGAGGGTGCGGCGCTGTGCTACCGCACGATCTGCGGCTGCGCCGCCGTGATCCTCGGCTGCACCGAGATTCCGCTCATCATGAACGACGACAACTCCCCGCTTCCGACGCTCGACTCGACACGCCTATTGGCGCGAGCCGCGCTGCGAAGAGCCCTTAGTAAATAACTCGCTTGTCGGACTGGTTCTTGATGCGGAGCTGGTTGAGCTGCCAGTAGTGCGCGAAGCGCTGGATCTCGTCGGTCGTGCCTTCGCTGATATCAACGAACTGCATGCCGTGCACGAACTTGGCGAGGCCTAGAGAGAAGAACATGATCAGCGACTTCGCGCGCACGTGCATCTCGCTAAACTTGCGCGGCGGCTTCGGCACGCGCTTTTTGCGCGGCCCGAACGGCGTATCTTCCGAGACTTCCTTGTATTCTTTGAAGTTCTCGAGGAAATCGCTCGGAAGCGTGAAGTGCAGCAGCAACTCTTGCTCGCGCACCAGGTCCTCATCGATCACGAGGCGCAAGCCGCCGGAAGAAAGGTCGTTGGCAAAGGCGCGACGCTCGCCGGGCCTCCCAACGAGCTCGTAGTAAACGGGAAACTCGACCTCGGCTCTGAATGCGCCGCGTTTGTTGGACCTTTGCGGTGCCGGCGAAGCAGCCTCTGCCTGGGCGACGGGTCTCTTCTGCCCACCGAAACGGAACATCGCATCACGCTTTCCAGGACTCTCGCGATAGCCCTGCGTAGGGGGTAACCGATTGTGACCGTCGTCGCCGAACGGCTCGTTGCGGCTTTGGGACCGGACGCCGTGCATACGGATCCGGAAGATCTTGCCGTTTATGCGTTCGATGCGTACAGCGAGAATCGGCTACCGACCGCCGCGGTCGTGCCGAAGGACGTGCGCGAAGTCACGCAGATCGTGCGCATCGCCGCGGACTGCAACGAACCGATCGTCGCGCGCGGCGCCGGAACCGGGCTGTGCGGCGGTGCCGTTCCGACGCAAGGCGGCATCGTCATCTCCTTCTCGCGACTCAATCGCATCCTGTGGATAGATTCCGCAAACCGGCGCGCGCGCGTGCAGTCCGGCTTGATCAATCTCGATCTCTCGAAGGCAGCGGCGCACGAGGGCTTGTTCTACGCGCCCGATCCCTCCAGCCAGAAGGCTTCGACGCTCGGCGGCAACGTCGGCACGAACGCCGGCGGACCGCATTGCTTGTCCTACGGCACGACGACGAACCACGTCATCGGCCTGGAGTTCGTCGACCATCGCGGCGAAGTCGTCACCGTCTCGCAAGAGGACGCCGGCTACGACCTCACGGGCATACTGGTCGGCAGCGAGGGCACGCTTGGAGTCGTCACCGCGGTTGAGGTTCGGCTGTTGCGGCTGCCCGAGGCCGTGCGCGTGTATCTGGCGACCTTCGCGGACGTCGAAAGTGCGAGCGAAGCCGTCTCACAAATCATCGGCGCCGGAATCGTCCCCACGGCGCTCGAGATCATGGACAAGGTCATCACCGGGGCGGTCGAAGCGGCCTTCCATGCCGGTTTCCCCGAAGACGCCGGCGCAGTGCTCCTGATCGAAACCGCCGGCCTGGCCGATGACATGGACGGCCTCGAGCTGGCGCTGGCGCGCATCGCCAAGGGCAGCGGCGCGCTCTCGTGGCGTTCGGCCCGCACGCAAGCCGAATGCGACAACCTATGGGCGGCGCGCAAGGGCGCGGCCGGCGCCATCGGACGTCTTGCACCCAACTACTACATTCAAGACTGCACCGTTCCACGCACGAAGCTGCCCGAGGTGATGCATCGCGTCGACGAGATTGCGCGCGACCACCGCCTGGTCGTCGGCAACGTCTTTCATGCAGGCGACGGCAACTTGCATCCGCTGCTGCTCTTCGACCGCAGCAGGCCGCGCGACGTTCAGGCCGTCGCCGACGCGGGAACCGAGATTCTCGACACCTGCATCGCGTTCGGCGGAACGATTTCGGGCGAACACGGCATCGGCTACGAGAAACGAGAGTCGCTGACGCGCCTGTTCTCGGCCGACGATCTCGCGACGATGGGCCGCGTGCGCGACGTGCTCGATCCGGCACGCCGCTTCAATCCCGACAAGATTTTTCCGAGCAGCGCGAGCTGCGCGGAAGTGCGCTCGCCGGCATAATGCCGCGCCTCGTGCGCGCGCACAAAAGCGCTCACGGCATCGATGGCCTCGTCGCGGCGCGCACGCTCGAGGCCCAGAGCGAAGCGCACGTTGCCGAAATCCTCAAAGCTGCGGACGCCGCGGGTGAAGCCGTCGTGCCGATCGGCGGCGGGACGCTGCTGGGCATCGGTAACCGGCCGCGCCGCTTCGACATCGCGCTCGTGACGAAGCGCCTCTCGGCCCTGCACGTGTACGACTATCGCGATCTCACGATTGGTGTCGGCGCAGGCATGACGGTCGCGAAATTCTCCGCGACGCTCGCGCAGCATCGGCAATTCATCCCGCTGGACGCGCCGAACGCGTCTCACGCGACGGTTGGCGGCACCCTCGCTGCCGGATGGCTCGGGCCGCGACGCGCGGCATACGGCCGCGCGCGCGATCTTCTCATCGGCACGACGACCGTGCTGGCCGACGGCACGATCGCGCACGCCGGCGGACGCGTCGTGAAAAACGTGAGCGGCTACGATCTCTCGAAGCTCTACGTCGGATCGTTGGGGACGCTCGGCGTGATCGTGAGCGCGAACTTCAAGACGCTGCCGTTGCCGCCGCAATTTCGCTTGGCGGTCGCGCCGCTACCGGAAGGAACGCGCGAGCGCGCCGCGCAGCACGTCCAGCGCTTGGAGATCGAGCCGACCGCCGCGCTGCTGCTCGACGGATTTCGCGATGTGCTGCCGTTCGAGATCGGTCCCGAGGGCGCGATCGTGCTTGCATTCGAAGGCTCACCCTCCGTCATCGAGCGCGCGACGCGCAGTACCCGCTCGGCGCTCGGCGCTGCCGGCGTGCCGGCAACGCGCATCGTCGACGCCGCCGCGCACGAAATGTTTGCCCGCATCGTCGACGCCTACGTTGCGACCGTTCCCGGGCGCTCGCTGACGCTGCGCGTGCTCGGGCTTCCCGGCGGCGCGCTGGCTCGCGAAAACGCAGCGCGCGAAGCCCTCGCGCCGACGCCCGCGCTGCTCGACGCGATCGTCGATCTGCGCAACGGCGATGCGATCCTGCGCGTGTTCGTCGACGGCAGGATCGACCCGCTCGCGGTCCGCGGCACGCTATCAGACGCCGTCGCCGCGCTGCGCGCGCGCTTACCCGAAGCGACGCTGCTTGCGCGCGGCCTCGTGCTCGACGGCGAGATCGACGCGTGGGGCTCGCCGCCCGAGGCGCTCGAGATGATGCGCGGGATTAAAGGGCGCTTCGACCCACGCGGTACGCTGGCGCCCGGACGTCTTGTCGGCGAAATCTGACGATTCCGAACGACAGCGCCGAAACGAGCGGAACGAGACTCACCAGCGTAAGCGCGCTCGCCGGACCGTAGCGCGCGACGATCGCGCCGATGCCGGTCACCAGCGCCGAACCGATGCCGAACGCCACGCCGTTGATGAGACCGAGCGCCATGCCGAGATTGCTCGGCAGCATCGCCTGGACGAGCGCGACGCCGGGGCCCGAGTTGGCGTAAAGGAGCAAGCTTCCCGCAAGCAGCGACATCAAACCGGCGGCGCCGCCGACCACGAAGAAACCGAGCAGGAACGGCACGGCGACGACCAGCGTCGCGATCGAAACGAACATCGCGCCGAATCGGTCGGCGAGCGCTCCACCCGCAGCGGTGCCGGGGACGCCGACGATGAGGAACAGCGTGACGATTTGCCCGGCTTCGACGAGCGTGTGACCGCGCGCGACGAGCAGGTTCGGTAAGAAGATCATGAACGACGAGCTCACCAGCTGCCGCAGCGCGGTGCTGACGACGAGCAGCGAGATCCCGAATTTGTCGGCGGGCGGCACGTCGCCGGCTGCGGGTTTTTCGTGACGGCGCTCGGCGCGCGGACCGACGCGGCTCATCGCCCAGAACAGCAAGCCGGCCATGACGAAGCCCGGAACCGCGAGCCAAGCCGTCCCACCGTGCCAGCGCGCAAGCGCGAGCGCAGCAATCGCGGGACCGATCGAATATCCGATTTGCCCGCCCACGATGAAGATCGACATCCCCGTTGCTTTGCGCTTGCCGCTGAGCATCGCCGAATAACGCCCTGCTTCGGGATGCATCATGGCGGAGCCGAGCCCGCCCAGCACGAGCAGCGCCAGGAGCATGAACGGGCTCGTCGAGAGGCCGGCCAACGACACGCCCGTCGTAGTCACGCCGACCGCGAGGGGCAAGAACCACCAGCGGCCGCGCCGATCCGAATACGCGCCGAAAATCGGCTGCACGATCGAGCTCGTGAGATACCAGACGAAGCCCGCGATGCCTTGAAAAACCGGCGAGAGCCCGTGGTGGCTCGCCACGTAGTAGACGATCAGCGGGACAAATCCGGCATAGAAGTCGCTGGCCCCATGGCTCGCAGCGATCACGAAAAGTCCGCGCCTGTCCATCAGTAGCCCATAACGCCGGGTGGCGCAGTGCCGTTGCGAGCGCCGCGGGCTCGGCGGCGAGGCGGGCGCGACCTGGGGTCATGATCCGCTAGGCCGCTTTCGCCCAAGGGAGAACCCCTTTCCCATGAGGATGTTCCGCCGGCGCCGAGACGCGCTCGCCGAGAAGCTGGGCAATGCGATTGCGATCGTCCCCGCAGCGATTCATCACCTGCGCAACAACGATGCGGAATACGAATACCGCCAGCATTCCGACTTCTACTACTTGACGGGCTTCAACGAGCCGGAAGCCGTGCTGATCGTCGCGCCCGGGCGCGAGCAGCGCGACACGCTCTTTCTGCGCCGGCGCGATCGCGAACAAGAGATTTGGACTGGGAAGCGTCTCGGCGTCGAAGCGGCACCGTCGACGTTGAGGCTGGATGCCGCCTTTGCGATCGAGGAGCTCGATGAGAGGCTCGGACCGATGCTCGTCGGGTTCGAGCGGCTGGCGTACGCGTTCGGCCGCGACGAAGCGTTCGACCGGCGCGTGCACGCGGCGCTTGCGGCCGCGCGGCATGCGGTGCGGCGCGGCGGGAAAGCGCCGATCGAATTCATCGAGCCCGGAGCGATCGTGCACGAGATGCGCCTGCGCAAGAGCGAGCAAGAGATCGAGCTCATGCGCCGTGCCGGCGAGATCACCCGCAAGGGCCACATCGCAGGGATGCGCGCCACGCATCCGGGCATGTGGGAGTACGAGCTGGAAGCCGTGATCGAGTACGCCTATCGCATGGACGGCTCGCCTGCGAACGCCTATCCGTCGATCGTCGCGGGCGGCGCCAACGCGACGATCTTGCACTACAATTCCAATCGCGAGCAGCTCAAAGACGGTACGCTCGTGCTCGTCGATTCAGCCGCCGAATTCGAGCTTTACGCGGCGGACGTGACGCGCACGTGGCCGGTCAACGGGCGCTTCTCGGCCGAGCAACGCGCGATCTACGAAATCGTGCTGGCAGCGCAAAAGGCCTCGATCGAAGAAGTGCGGCCCGGCAAGCCCTTCCGTGCGTATCATGAGACGGCGGTGCGCGTTCTGTGCGAGGGCTTGGTCGACATCGGATTGCTCGAAGGCAAGGTCGAGGACTTGATCGCGAGCGAAGGCTATCGCGATTTCTATCCGCACAACACAGGTCATTGGCTCGGCATGGACGTGCACGACGTCGGGCGCTACCGCGACTCCTCCGACAACTGGCGCATACTCGAGCCGGGGATGGTGATGACGGTCGAGCCCGGGATTTACGTGCAGCAGGACGTCAACGTCGACGCTCGCTGGAAGGGCATCGGCGTGCGCATCGAAGACGACATTCTGTGCTCGGCGAGCGGACCGGAAAATCTCACGCCCGGGATTCCAAAGGAGATCGACGAGCTCGAGTCGATCGTCGGCGCGGACGCGAAAGCGCTCGCGCGCTAATCCCGAGGCCGCGGTAAGGCCAAGCGCGGCTTCCGGGACGCCTTCAAGTCACACGCATCGACGATCCGGCAGCGTGGCCGGAGCGGCGGCACCGGAACGAGATGCGCGACGTGCGCGAGCGCGTCAACCGCGCAGATCGCTTCGATTTCCCAGGTGATGTCGCGCCCTCGCGATGAGCCACGGCTCGCCCGTTGCATGCACGAGGGACGTACCCACGGGCAGCGTGGATCACGCCGACTGTTCGGGGAGCAACGCTATTGGGCAGCCTCGGACATCTCGAGGGACTCGAGGTACTTTTCGGCCTCCATCGACGCTTTGCAGCCCATACCCGCGGCCGTGATCGCTTGCTTGTAGCGGATATCGTACACGTCGCCGGCGACGAAGACGCCCTCGACGTTCGTGTGCACGCCGTCGTGCGACACGATGTAGCCGGCCTTATCGAGCTCGAGCTGCCCTCGAAAGATTCCGGTGTTGGGATCGTGTCCAATCGCGATGAAGAGCGCGTCGGCCTGGAAGTCGTGCGTCTTTCCGCTGACGAGATTACGCAGTTTGAGGCCGGTCATCACGGGGTTCCCGTAGACTTCTTCGACGACGGTATTCCAGATAAAGTCGATCTTCGGATGATTGTGCGCGCGATCGGCCATGATCTTGCTCGCGCGCAACGCATCGCGCCGGTGCACGACAGTCACCTGTGAGCCGAAGCGCGTAAGAAATATGGCTTCTTCCATGGCGGAGTCACCCCCGCCGGCGACGACGATTCTCTTTTCTTTGAAGAAGGCACCGTCGCAAGTGGCGCACGTGGACACGCCGCGGCCGCGCAGCCGCTCCTCGCCGGGAACGTTCAGCCAGCGCGCGCTCGCGCCGGTCGCGACGATCACCGATTCGGTTTGGTATTCTTCTTCCGCGGTTGCGACGCGAAAGGGCCGGCGCGCAAAATCCACGGACGTCGCGTCGGCGAACTCGATGCGCGCGCCGAAGCGCTCGGCTTGGGCGCGGAACGCTTCCATCAGCTCGGGCCCCATGATGCCGTCCGGAAAGCCTGGATAGTTTTCGACTTCGGTGGTCAGCATGAGCTGACCGCCGTAGAGCGCGCCGGCGAGAACGAGCGGCTGCAGATTCGCGCGGGCGGCGTAAATCGCCGCGGTGAGCCCGGCCGGCCCGGAGCCGATGATGATGACTTTCTCCATATCAGCTGCGCTCCGCCCCGGCCTGCGCAACCCCCGCGCTACCGCGGGCCCCCACGTTCGCTCCGCCCATCACCACCAGTTCTTTGTCATAGTCATCGCGCCGGCCTCGCACCAGCACGGGTGCCGTTGCCGACACAGTTGAGAACGGCAGGGAACTGCAAACGGTTGCGATGACTAGCGCTCATGTTAGAAGACGAATTCTCCGACATCGTCCGCAAAGCGAGCCGCGGGCAGGGAATGGACGTGGCGGCGCTGGCTTCGCGCACCGGCCTCGGCAAGGACCAGCTGCAGCACTGGCTCGGCGGCGAAGGCGTGCCGAACGACGATCAAGCGCGCGAGATCGCCAAAGCGCTCAAGCTGGATCCGGGAAAGCTCGCGGATATCGCGGCGCAGCGCTGGGAACCGCACGTGAACCTGCCGCCGGACGTGCGCCATCATCCGCAAAACCCGCATCCGTCCAACGGTTATATCTTCTTTCTGGACGACGGCAAGACCGCCGCGCTCGTCGATCCGGCCGGTAATCCGCAGAACCTGCGCCGCGCGATCGGCGCGGGCCCATACCATTTGCGCTATATCTTGATCACGCACAAGCATCTCGATCATTGCGATGCAACGGCCGACGTCGCGTCGCAATTTCCGGACGCCCAAATCGTGATGCACAAGAGCGACGTGCATGCGATCGGCGCGCTCGCGAGCAAAGCGCTGCCGGTCAAGGACGGGGAGGAGCTTCCCTTCGGCGACAGCACCGCGATCCGCATGCTGCACACGCCCGGGCACACGGACGGTTCATCCTGCTATCTGTTCAAGTCGACGCTCTTCACCGGCGACACGCTGTTCGCGGGCAGCGTCGGCGGCGCGTTCGGCGACAAGTCCACGTATTTCGACATTCTCAACAGCGTGACGACGAAGATCTTCAAGCTCGACGACCACACCGTCGTCATGCCCGGCCACGGCCCTCCAACGACGATCGCCGAGGAGAAGCACCACAACCCGTTTTTCAACGGGGCCTAGGGGGCCGACGGTCAGCGAAGAGCGACGGTGCGGGCGGTGGTAGTGAGCTTGCCGGCGGTTGCGATGACGCGGACGCTGGGGACGCGCGCCAAGAGCTTTGCGTCCGGCGGAACTACTTGGAACTCGATCACCTTCACGCCGCTATCGGGAAGGGTCATCGTGACGTGCAGGGGCGCGCAGATGCGGTCCAAGCAGAACGACGCGATCCAGCCTTTCGGAAGATCGGCGGCGCGCAACGAGATCGCCCTGCCGGCGGGCCCGGTGACGATCAAGCGATATTTCGCCGTATCCGGCGAGCTGTTCGGGAGGTCCGGGCCGGTCCAGGGTGCGAGCGAAATCTCCGTTGCGTTCTTCTTTTGCCCGAGGTCGAGCGCGACGGTTTCTTCCTGCGCCTGTTCCATGTAGATGGCGTAGCGCGAATCGGTCTTCGGCAGGCGCACCGTCGTCGTCATCGCGAGCGCGAATTCGCGGCGAGCGGCTTCCGTGTTGCCGGCCTTTGCTTCCATCCGGCCGTAATAGAGATGCGCCCATGCCAGCATCCGGACGTCGACCGGCTTGGCGTTCGGCGCATCGGCTTTCTTCGATGCGACCGCGACGGCTCGAACGAACGTCGCATGCGCTGCGCGGTACTGCTTCGCCACGCTTTGGTCGACGCCGAGCCCAACGAGCGCCGGCACGCTGCTCGGCGCCAGGGCCACCTGCGCTTCGTCGGCGCGCAGCATCTCGGCGTAATGCTTCGTATAGCGCGCGCACGTCGCGATGCCTTGCAGCGCGGCGCCGTTCTTCTTATCCAGCGCAGCCGCCTCACGGTACGCCCTCAAGCCGCCGTCGTAGTTGCCCGTATAGAAATCGCGGTCGCCCTCCAGCGCATACAGCGTGGCTTTGCGCTGCGGCGTGGTCGCGAGCGGACGCAGGGCCGCGATCGCGCGCACTCGCAGCGCGTTCTCTTCGCGCTGCGTGCCGGGAAGATCGATTGGACTCTTCGCCGGATCCGAACCGTCGATCATCCGATCGACGTTGTCGATCGTCCGGCGCGCATGGTCGACCATCGCCAGCTTCTGCGCGGGCGTACCATTGAAGTCGAACGCCGCCGGCGCGAGCAGTCCGTCGATCTTGCGCTGCAGCTTGGAGAGCACGATGCCGTCCCGACCGGCTTGCGCGTCTCGCACGAAGCCTGCCAGCAGTGCCGGCGTGATCTCGTCGACGTACGTGGCGCGCAGGATACCTTGCGGATCTATTACGTACGTCGTCGGAAAATATCGCACGCCGTACGCGTGCAGAAAAACGCGTTTTTGGTCGACGGTCTGCGCCCAGCCGATGTTCTTCGCCGCCGCAAACGCGCGCACGAGCTCGGGCCGCTCGGTGGAATCGACGCTCACGAAGACGACGCTCGGACCGGCCAGCCTCTTGTACGCTGCGATGAGATCGGGCGTTTCGTGCTGGCACGGCGGGCACCACGTCGCCCACACGTTAACGACCACCGTCTTGCCACGCAGCGATTCTAGCGAAACGTGGCGGCCGTCGATCGTTGCCAAATCGAAGGCGGGCGCCGGCCGCCCGACCACGGCTCCTTGCGCCGCCCCCGCGGAAGCGGGCGCAAGGAGGCCCAAGCAGGCCACGATGACGAGGCGGCGGGCGGCTGACATCATGCCCTCAACTTATAGCCCGCCGCGGTCATCCCTAGCGCGATGCTGAATGCCGCCAAGGCAAGCGCCACGACGATCCCAAGCGAGTGCTGGAGCCCGACATCGCTGCGTCCGGTGAACGAATAGCGGAACGCATCGATCATGTAGAACATCGGATTGAATAGCGAGAGCTTTTGCACCAGCGGCGGCAAAAATCGAATCGACGTGAAAACGCCCCCGACGAAGACCAGCGGCGTTATTACGAACGTCGTGAACACCGCAATGTGATCGAACTTTTCGGCCCATAACCCGAAGATGATTCCGATCGACGTAAACAAGACGGCAACGCTGCCGACGACCAGGACGTACAGCGGCCAATTTCGCGGACCGATGTGCACGAGCACGAGACCGAGCCCGGTAATGAGGCCTGCGATCAAAAACGATCGAGCGATGCCCGCCGCGACGAATCCCAGCACGATCTCGAGTGCCGACATCGGAGCGATGAGCATCTCTTGAATGTGATTCAGGAAGCGGCCTTGAAAGACGCTGCTTCCCGCCTCGCCATATGCCGCGTCGATCACCTGCAGCATGATGAGGCCAGGAATCAAGAACGCCGCGTAGGGCACGCCTTGCGTGTTGCCGATACGGCTGCCGAGCGCAAGACCGAAGACGAACACATAGAGCACCGTCGTAATGATCGGCGGCCACACCACCTGGTTGATCACGACCCACGTGCGTTTCATCTCGCGTTTGACGAGCGTCCACAGCGCAACCGGATTCTTGATCGAAAGCGAGCCGGGAGCGAGCACGAAAGTCAGCTCTCTTCGCTATCGCGAGTACGTTGTTGCGAGGCCGGCGAAAAAACGTCGTCCGGATCGTACGGTAACGGGCTAGGCATGCGCGCGGGCCCCGCCGGCGAAGCGCGCGGGGGGCGCGGAGCTTGGGATGGAGCGCCTTTAGAACCGGTGAGCTCCAAGAACACGTCTTGCAGCGTGCGATTGCCGACGAGTTTCTGCGTCGATTCGCGTGCGACGATCTTGCCGCTCTCGATGATCGCGATGTTGCGGCAGAGGGCCTCGGCCTCTTCCAAATAATGCGTCGTCAGGAAGATCGTGGTGCCGCTGCGGTTGAGCTCGCGGACGAGATCCCACAGCTCCAAGCGCAGCTCGACATCGACGCCGGCTGTGGGTTCGTCGAGAATGAGGAGCTTCGGCTGATGAATGAGCGCGCGCGCCAGCGTGAGCCGGCGCTTTTGCCCTCCGGAAAGCCGCGTGTAGACGACTTTCGATTTCTCCGCCAGCCCAAAGCGCTCGAGCAGCATGTCGGCGCGCCGGCTGACGTCTTTCTTGCGCAGACCGTAATATCCGGCTTGATACAGCAGTACGTCGCGAATCGATAGATAGCGGTCGAAGTTGAATTCTTGCGGAGCCACGCCGACCAGGGGCCGCGCTGCGCGCCAGTCGTGCACGACGTCGTGACCGAAAATCCGAATCGCGCCGGCTTGAAACGATGCCAAACCGACGATCGCGTTGATCGTCGTGGTCTTGCCGGCACCGTTGGGTCCCAAAAACCCGAAAAAATCACCCTCGTGGACGGTGAGCGAGATTCCGGCTACGGCGGTGAGGTCGGCGTAGCGTTTGACCAAGCCGTCAATTTCGATCGCGGGTGTGACTTGTTAGGCTCCTCGCTTGAGGGGAAGGACGAGCGACGGCGGTCCTCCGCCGACCTTTCCAAATTCCCATAGATCGATCGCGACAACGTTCAGTTTCGCCTTGCGCAGAATCGGGAGCGCCATTGCAAAGCGCAAATTAGCGATCACGGTCCGAGGCGCGAGCGCCAGGAGCGAGGCTCCATATTCGTCGCCGCGCGGAATCGCGACGACGTTCGCCTTGCCCTGCAGCGGCGCGGTGTCCACGAAATCTGCTGCGGCGACGACGAGATCGTCCGCAACCCCGGAGAAGACGTCATTGAGGCGCGGGATCGTCGCCTCCATCGCGAGTTCGACCGTGCGCAAGCCGCACGATGCGAGGATGCGCGAGAGCTGGTCGCGACCCAGCGAATTGCTGCGCGGGCCTGTGCGCGGCACGCCGACGTAGGCCGTGCCGCCCACGACGACAACGTCGCCGCCGTCGATCAGTCCGGGCGCTTCGATTTTACCGATGATCGGCACGCCGAGCTGTTCCAGCTTCGTCTGCACGGCTGCGACTTCGCGGCGCCGTTCGATTTTATGCGGCCGCAAAAGGATCGCGCCGCCTTCGACGACCATCGCGCAATCGCCGACGAACGTCGCGAGGCCCGTGTCGTCCAGCTCTTCGAGCGGATGCATGCGCACGCCGTGATCGTGCAGCGTCCGCACGAGAATCGCGTGCTGCTCTTTCGCGCGCGACACGATGGGACTCGATTCGCCCTGCAGCGGCACGAGCCGATCCAGCGACGCACCGGGCGCAACGAGGACGGCGTCGCGTAACGGCGCCGTCGAGGAACGCACGTACGGCGCTCCAAGAATCTCCTTTTCGGTCACGGCCGCCTCATTCGCCATGGGGGACCGAGGTGACTGCCGCGGCGCTTTGGGTCGCGACCGCCTTGGCGGTGTAGGGCGCAAAATCGGGCTTCGCGGTAAAGAAGTCGCGCATATCCGTAGCCAGGAGGTCCCGCAGCGAAAGAGGCGGCACCCCCAGCAGCTCTTCCTCGGTCTTGAGCACGCTCACCGTTGCCAAATGCCGGTGACCGACATACCCACGCTTGGCGTACGGCGAAACGACGACGGCATACGAGCGCTGGGCGCTGACGTGGTCGCGCTGCGACTCGGTATCGGCCGGCGTGATGAAAATCGCGCTATCTTTCCAAATCGGCATGCGGGTGATGTGAGAGACGATGATCCCGAGCGCGCGATCGCTGTCCGCGACTTCCTCCCGATACGGAGGAATGTCTTTGCCGATTCCGCCGTGACCGGAAGGCAGCCAAATGACGGTGTAACTCGGCGCCTTTCCCGCGGCAAGCAGCGCATCGAAGTCACGCACGAATTCGCGCGCGCGCCGCTCGTCTCGAATGCGCAAGTTCCAGCCGGGATAGCGTTCGTCGACGTGCCCGCGCAGCGCGGCAAGCCCGGGCGCATCGGTCGTGTACAAGCCGCCCAGGCCCACCGTCGGCGCCGTACGGTCGTCCGGACTCACGAATGCCGGGTCGTCGACGCGCGGATCGGGGTTGTCGCCGCGATCGTAGCCACGCAAGAGCAAGAGGTCGCCGTAATCGCGATAGCTGATGCCGTGCACGGCGAGCGTATTGAAGATGTAACCGAAGCGCGCGTAGCCTTCGGGGTCTTCGCGCGCCGGTGCTCCGTCGAGATTTTCTCTTTGTGAATAGTCGCTGATCTCGCCGCCGAGCGCGAGCTGATGGCCGTCGACGATCGACCGCGCGTCGGCGTAGAAATTGTCCGCAACGGCGTACGTTCGCGCCAGCGCATGCAGATTCGGCGTGACGCTCGCGCCGAAGACGGCGAGTTTTGGATCGCCGTCCCCGTGCGGCTTACCGTGCGCATCGACGAGATCCCCGAGCACGGAGTCGTACGTCTTGTCCTCTTGCAGGATCAAGAAGACGTGCTCGATCTTGCTGCTCGCGTGACCCGAGCCGAGAGCCGGAAGCAGCGCGCTCGAACGCGCCGGCACCGGGACTCGCGTCGCGCCGAGAGCCGCGTACGTTGCTCCAACGAGGTTGATGGTGGTGAGGTCGATGCGCTGCAGGGTCGATGACGTCGACGTTCCATTGGGCCCGAAGCCCTTCGCGTTCACGACGAAGAGCATGCGGTCGTCGCCCGAGAGCGCCAGCGCAGCAGGATAGTCGCCGGTCGGAATGAGGCCGAGGCGTTTGAGGCGCAGCGGCGAGCTCGCGTCGAGCACCGCTACCGCGTCGATGCCGGCCAGCGCGACGTAGAGCCTCTTGCCGTCGCGCGAGAGCGCCAGTGCGGTCGGCTGGGTCCCGTACGGACCTTTCGGAAAGAGCCGCAGCTCGAGACCGCCGGTGACCCGCGGCGCTCCGTCCAGGGCGACGACCGCGATGCGATCGACGTTAGCCATCGCGACGAACGCGTATGCCCCGTCGGGGGTCACTGCGATCGCTCGCGGATGCGCGCCGCCCACGATGCGAACGCCGTCGGGCGGCCGGTCCATGTGCAGCGGCGGCGAGCGCGTAGCACCCGCGGCAAAGTTCAAGAACGACAGCGACGACGCGCGATCCATATCACCCGGAGGCGTTTGAAATGGCGGCGTCTGCGCCGGGCGAACCAAGCGCGTGTAGCGCATCGCGCCCTCATTGCAAACCAGCAGCTGCTTTCCGGCCGTCGCACCGGCGACCGGGAAAAATCCCGCAGCGCGCGTCGCCTCCAAGCGGCGGGTCCGCAAATCGATCGCCGTCACGCGACCCGAAAGCCCCGCGATCGCATAAGCCGTATCGTCCGTGCCGGCGACGAGCGCAATTGGAAAACCGGCGAGCTTTAGCTTGGGCGCGATGCGATCGGCGACGAGCCTGTCGCCGTCCAGCGTGAAGAAGTATAGTGCATCCGCAGTGCCGCTGCTCGCGACGACGAGCGTGCGCGCGGCATCGACAGGATCCCGCACCGCGAGGACGCTCGTAAACGCACTGACTTCCGGCAGCACGAACTGCGATTCCGTGTGCATCGCGTCAAGGTCGACCACGCTCAGTGAATCCCCGGCGACGATTGCATCGTGAGTGCCCGGAACCAGCGCAACGGCCTGTGACGCGGTGCCGACCAGGGCGCTGCGCCCCGCAGGCTTCACCAAACGGCCGGAGGGCAACACCGCCCAGAACGGATCTCCGCCGTAGCGCCCCGCCGGTAATTTCTGCGCGGGCGCTTCGTAAACGACTGCCGTCGCGCCGTTGGCCGCAAACGGCAAGAGGAGAGCCAGCGCGCTAACGAGCGCGACGAGGAGCCGGATCACGCGTGCGCTACGGACGATCCAAGCGATAGCCGATGCCGCGAACACTCGCGATTGCAAGCGTCGTACCGACCTCGGCAAGCTTCTTGCGTAGAGCCGCCACGTGGACGTCGACAACGCGCGTGGGAACGCCCGACACATCGTTCCACACGTGCTCTAAAATCTGCGCTCGCGTCAGCAGCCGTCCTTCTCCTTCTCCCAAATACCAGAGTAGCCGAAATTCCAGCGCCGTGAGCGGCACGCTTCGGTCGCCGTTTTGCAGCACGTGAAGGTCGCGGACCAGCGTTGCGTTTCCGATGGTCATGCGTCCCTCCTTCTCACGCTGCAGATGACGATCGCGTCGGCGGAGGAACGACTGAATGCGTGCGACGAGTTCCGCTGGAGAGAACGGTTTTGTAATGTAATCGTCGGCTCCGAGGCCGAGCCCTCGCAGGATGTCGTCTTCTCCGGACGCGGCGCTCACCATCAAGATGAAGGCATCACTCGAGTTCGATAGCGATGTGAGCACGTCGAGCCCCGAGATGTCCGGAAGCCCGACGTCCAGCAACACGACGTCCGGCGTCCATTGCGCCGCCAGCTCCAGCCCTTGCGCACCGTTCGGTGCGATTTGCGCGGTAAAATCGGCGCGCTCCAACACCTCTTTCTCGAACGTGGCGATATCCTTATCGTCTTCGACGATCAGTATGCGTCCTCTACTCATCGGTGGCTACACCAGGGCCGCAGCGTGATCTTCTTCTGCTACGACGATCGCTCGCCGTGCCACACCGTCTTCGACGGCTGCATGCATGACGGCTTTCGCAACCGCTTCCATCACGCGCTGATCGAAGACGCTCGGAATGATGTATTCGGCGCTGCGTTCGTCGCCGACGATGGCCGCGATCGCCTTGGCGGCCGCGAGCTTCATGTTGTCGGTGATGCGCCGCGCGCGGCAATCCAGCGCTCCGCGGAAGATCCCGGGAAACGCCAGGACGTTGTTGACTTGATTGGGATAGTCGGAACGGCCCGTCGCCATGACCGCGACGTACGGCGCCGCCGCTTCCGGCATGATTTCCGGCGTCGGATTGGCAAGCGCGAAGACGATCGGATCGCGCGCCATGTTCTTGACGCCCTCCGGATCGAGAATTCCGGGGCCGGAGACGCCGATGAACGCGTCTGCGTCTTTCAAGACCGAAGAAAGCGAGCCGCGCAGGTTTTCCTTGTTCGTGTTTTGGGCGAGCCAGGTGAGGTGCGTACGTTCGTAGCGCTCGCTCCTGTTGATCGCGCCATGGCGTCCGACGGCGACGATGTCGCCGACGCCCGCCAGCTGCAGCAGCTTGATCGTTGCGGTCCCGGCAGCTCCGCTGCCGCCCGCAACGACGACGCGCATATCGCCGAGATCCTTGCCGACGACGAGCGCCGCGTTGATGAGCGCCGCGAGCGTGACCACGGCCGTGCCGTGCTGATCGTCGTGCATGACGGGGATGTCCAGCGCTTCGACCAGCCGCCGCTCGACCTCGAAGCAACGCGGCGCGGAGATATCCTCGAGATTGATGCCGCCGAAAATCGGCGCCACGCGCACGACCGTCTCGACGATCTCGTCGACGTCTTTGGTATCGAGGCAAAGCGGCCAAGCGTCGACGTTCGCGAATTTTTTGAAGAGCATGCACTTGCCTTCCATCACCGGCGCCGCTCCGAGCGGACCGATGTCGCCGAGTCCCAGCACCGCGGTACCGTCGGAGACGACAGCGACGGTGTTGCGCTTGATCGTGAGCTGGAAGGCTTTGCTGGGATCTGCGGCGATCGCCATCGACACGCGCGCAACGCCGGGCGTGTAAACCGTCGACAGATCGGCGCGCGTTTTCACCGGAACCTTCGACGCAATTTCGATCTTGCCGCCCAGATGCGCGAGGAAGGTGCTGTCCGAAGCGCTGACGATGCGCGTCCCCTCGACGCGCTCGATGGCCGCGCGCACGGCTGTCGCGGCTTGCTCTGAGCCGACCGTCACCGTCACGTCGCGGACCACGTGCGACTTCGTGACGCTGCGGACGTCGACCGCGCCGACGACCCCGCCCGCGTCGCCGATCGCCGAAGCGAGCGAGCCGAAGGCTCCCGGATGGTTCGGCGTCTCGACGCGGACGATCAGGGTGAAGCCGATCGGTGTGGCGGTCATGTTAGAGGCTCTATTGGCGCAGGGTTTGCCCCCTCCTCGCCCAAGGCGCGCCTCAGGAGGAGATCATGGATCGAAAAGAGGGTGCGCGCATCCGCCGCGAGGTGCTGGGGGCCGAATATGTCGACGCCGGCGCAAAGCGAGCCGCGGGTGATCCGCTCGGCGAAGCGTTTATCGACTTCACGGAAGAGTATTGCTGGGGAAACGTTTGGGTGCGGCCCGGCCTGCCGCGCAAGACGCGCAGCATGCTCAATCTCGCGATGCTGACGGTGATGGGCCGCTGGCACGAGCTCGAGGTACACGTGCGCGGCGCGATCAACAACGGCGTCACGAAAGACGAGATCAAGGAGATCCTGCTGCAAGCCGGCGTCTACGGCGGCGTTCCGGTCGCCGCGGAAGCATTTCGCATCGCGCGTTCCGTCTTCTCGGAAGCCGAGCGGGCCAAAGCCTAGTGGAGATCTACGCCGGAATCCTCGGTCGCTCGAAGCGTCCGTACTACTACATGTTCAATCTGGCGAACCGTCAAGACGAGATCGAGCTGATCTACCCGTTTTGGGTTTTGCGAAACGAAAAAACGACGGTTCTCATCGACACCGGCTTCTCACCGCAGATGGCCGAGAAGAAAGGCGTCATCGACTATGCGTCGCCGACCGATCTGCTGCCCAAGCTGGGCATCGACCCGAACGACATTCGCTCGATCATCATCTCGCATCTGCACTACGATCATTTCAGCATGCCCGAACGCTACCCGAACGCGGTGTTCTACGTGCAAAGCGACGACATCGATTACTTCACCGGACGCGGCAAATCGCATCCGGCGTTCTCTTCCGCGGATCCGTCGGCGATCGACCAAATCGCAAGCCTGCGCGCCGCCGGTCGACTCAACGCCGTCAGCGGTGACTGGGTGCTCGACGGCATAAAAGTGCTGCACGTCGGCGGGCACACGCCGGGGCATCAAATCTCCGTCGTCGAGCAGAACGGCAAGCCGCTGGTCTTTGCCTGCGACGCCTCGCACTTCTACGCCAACCTCGAAACCCGCACGCCCACCTCGATCATCCACAACTACGACAACTATCAGCGCGGCTTCACGACCATTCAAGCGCTAGCGGAAGACGGCCGCTGGTTTCCCGGGCACGACCCCAAGATTCTCGACCACCTCGAGCAAATCTCCGAATGCATTTATCGCGTTCCGTAGCAGCCTATTCTCCCGAGACGGTCATTTCGGCGACACGGAACGATGGGGAGACGATCGGGCCGTCGAAGCGCAGGTCGTTCGCGACGCCGTCGATGCCCGGCAAGATGCCGGTGATGAAGTTGGAGGCGATCGTGACGCCGTCGACGGGAGTCGCGAGCTCGCCGTTTTCGATCAGGACGCCGGCTGCGCCGCGGCTGTAGGTGCCGCTCGCGCTCTCCGTTGCGAACCCGATGATCGCGAGCACCAAGAGGCCGCGTTTGGTCTGCGCGATCAGTTGGTCGAGCGACATCGTGCCGGGCTCGAGGTAGAAGTTGTTGGGGCCGATTCCGCCTGCCGAGCCGTTGCCGGTCGAGCGCGCGCCGAGTTTGCGCGCATAGTAGGTATCATACAGGTACGTCTTGAGCACGCCGCGTTCGAAGACGACGGTACGTTGCGTCGGCACGCCCTCGTCGTCGAAGGGCGACGTGCCCATACCGCCCGGCAAGCGCCCGTCGTCGATCAGGGTAAGGCGGTCGCTGCCGACTTTCTCGCCGATGCGATCGGCCAGGTATGAATTGTCGACCGCAACGTTCGCGGCATTGACCGCGGCGAACACGTCGCCGAGCACCGACGCGGCGACGTCGCGTTCGAAGATCACCGGCATCTTCTGCGTCGGAATCGCCTTGGCGCCGAACATCGTCAGGAGACGCGACGCCGCTCGTTTCGCCACCTCCGCCGTGCTCTCGCATTCAGCCCACGAGCGCGCCGCGGTTCCGTAGCTGGCGGTCCGTTTCGTTTCGCCGTCGCGCCCGACGGGATGCGCGCTTCGCGACGCATTGGTGCTGCGATATCCGGCGCGAACGCCCGCAGAGCTGGCGAAGCCCACCGTCACGACCGCGTCGGAGACGTACGACCCGTTCGAATTGTCGATTCGCGCGTCCACGGCGCGCATCTCGCGCTCCAGCGCCAAGACGTCATCCAGCTTGTCGTCGTTCGAGCGGGCTGCCACGTCCGGTGCGTCGATGCGCAGATCGGCCGAGCCGTCCGGCGAGGTCGCAGCCGGCTCGGGAAGGCCCGCGTTCGAATCGGGCGCCACATGACGCGCCGCCTCGACGCTCCGGCGCGCGAAGCGTTCGATGGCATCCGGCTCGAGATCGCTGGTCGTCAGCGTCGCGCGCCGCAGCGCCCCCGGCTCGCCCGCGAACACACGCAGTGAGAGACCGCGGCCCGTCGACTGTTCGAGCTTGTCGACCTCGCGTTCGCGCGCCCGCGCCGAAAACCGCCGGGCGATCGTGCATCGCGCCTCGGCCTGCCGCGCCCCCGCAGCCAGGGCCGCGCGCACGCCGCGCTCCGCGATCTCGATTGCAGCACCCGGCGAATCGGTCATCCGACAGCCGAACCGCCGACCGTTAGGCTCGAGATCTTCACGGTCGGCAGACCGACGCCGACCGGCACCATCTGGCCGTTCTTGCCGCAGGTGTACTGGCCGTTGGCGAGACGCGCATCGTTACCGACGGCAACGACGCGCTCCATAATGGCCGGACCATTCCCGATCAGCGTCGCGCCGCGAATCGGTGCGGAGATCTTGCCGCCTTCGATCAAATAGCCTTCGGCGATCATGAACACGAAATCGCCTCGGCTGATGTCGACTTGTCCGCCCGCGAAGGATTTCGCGTACACGCCGCGATCGACGCTGCGAATGATCTCATCGAACGTCGTGCCGCCCGCCGGCATGTAGGTGTTGCACATGCGCGGCTGTGGAAGGAAACGGAAGTTCTGCCGCCTTCCGCTCCCGGTCGAGCTGCCGCCCATCAGCCTTCCATTGAGCCGGTCCAGCATGTAGCTTTGCAGGACGCCCCGGTCGACCAGCACTTTGTGCTGGCCGGGCGTACCTTCGTCGTCGATCGAGATCGAGCCGCGCTCACCGTCGATGTTGCCGTCGTCGAAAATCGTCACCAGCTCGCTCGCGACCCGCTCCCCGATCCTTCCACTATAGAGCGACGTTTGCTCGCGGTTGAAGTCGCCTTCCAAGCCGTGCCCGACCGCTTCGTGCAGCAGCACGCCGCCGCCGCCCGCGCCGACGACCACCGGCATCTCACCGGCCGGAGCTTCTCGCGCCTCCACGTTCACGACCGCAATGCGAGCCGCTTCAGCCGCGATCGCTTCGGGCGTCGTCCGTTCGTAAAACGCCACCGACGTGCGGCCGCCGTCGGCGTACGAACCGAAACCGCGCGTGCCGTTCCGCGCGACGACCTGGGCGCTGAGAACGATGAGCGGACGAGAATCGGCCACCAACATGCCGTCGCTCGTCGCGATCTGCACCCGCTGCACCTCGCCGATCATCGCACCGTTGACGCTCTCGATGCGCGGATCGTGGGCACGGCCGGCGCGATCGACACGATCCAGATAGGCCGCGTACGTCGCGAGCTCGCCCAGTCCGCCGTCAAGCGCTTGCGGCGCGACGGAGTAGCGCGGCCTTACCTCGATCTCCCGCAGATCGGCAACCGGCACGCGCGCGGCATCACGCGCGATCAACGAAGCGACGCGCGCAGCATCGAGCAAGGCGCGCTCGGAAAGATCGTCCGTATACGCGTAGCCTTGGCGCTCGCCGCTGATGACCCTGATGCCGGCTCCCGAGGTGACGCTTACACCGGATTCGTGAATTTTCGAATCCTGCAGCCGCACGGCTTGCGAGACGCGGTGCTCGACGAATACGTCGGCGTAGTCGCCTCCGCGCTCGAGTGCCGCCGCGAGCGCCTTTTGCAGAAGCGCCGGATCCAGACCGCCGCTCATAACAACGCGTAGAGCGCTTGGATCGCCTTGTCCATACCGTCCTCGATCGCGTCGACGTCGTCCGCGCCCGGAGCGTTTACGACAAAACTGAACGCCACGCGACCGTGATGCCGCGTTTCGATGTAACCGCAGAGCGAGTTCACACCGGAGATATGCCCGCTCTTGGCGAGGACGTGCCCCTGCGCTGCGCCGACGTCGTGGAAGCGGACGGTTCCTTCGATACCCGCGCGCGGAAACGCCGTAACGTAATCATGCCCGATGCGCGAATTTGCCGCCGCTTGCAAGAGCTCCACGAGCGTGATCGGCGCGAGACGGTCGCTCGGGGACAAGCCGCTGCCGTCGACGATGCGCAGCCCGGGCATCGGAACGCCGAGGCTTCGCAGATACGCTCGCTCGACCAGCGCGCCGGCGCTTTCGGTTCCGCCCGCAATGGTGAGCGCATCGCCGCCGCGCGTTCCCAAGATGCGCAAGAGCTGCTCGGCGATATGGTTATCCGAGGGTACCAGCATCTGCCTGATCAGCACGTGCAGAGGCGGCGAATGATGCTCCCACAATATTTGCTCCGCGAGGGGATCGACTCCGAGCCGAACGTTACCGTCGAAGGCGATGCCGCGCCGGCGCAGCATTTGCGCGACGACCTGCCCTGCCCAGAGCGGAATGCCGTCAACGGGACGGAAGAAGACTTGCTCGCCGCTGCCGACGGTCCCCGTCATCGTGAACTCGTTGCGGCCCGGCGCGACGCGCTGCACGACCAGGTCGGTGTGATAACCCGTGCGAGCCTCATTGCGAATCATCACGTCCGGATCGGCCGGCACGATGCTCACGTGCGGCGGTGCGCCGATCTGCGTCGGCGTCACCTTGAACTGAATGACGTTCCAGTTCAGCGAGATGATGCTCGTTCCGGCGGCATAGTCGTACTCGAAATCGTCCGGTGCCCAACGCGTGTTTTGCTCGGGCGTCTTGAATGCGCTCGGGTCCACGACGACGTCCCCGTCGACGCGGCGCACGCCCGCGTGATACAGCGCGCCGATGCCGTCGAGCAGTTGGTCGGGATCGAGCACCGGATCGCCGCCGCCGATCAGCCACAGACCGTCGATGCGGCCAGACGCGTCGGGACGATCGAGCGACACGAGCTTCGTCGCAAAGCGCGCGTCAGGCCCGAGCGTTGCCAGCGCAGTGGCGGCAACGATCGTCTTGAACGTGGATGCGGGAGCAAACGCATGCGTTGCGTTGCGCGCGTAGATCACGCGCCCGGAGGGATCGGCAAGCGCGATGCCCGCGTTTGCGAAGTACGGTGAGCTCAGCGCCGCATTCATCGCCGAGCGGACACGCGCGATCTCGGCTTTGGGCCACGCGCGCGAGATCGGCGGCGGGACAGGATCGGCGCGCGCGAACGCGACGCCGCCGCCGGCATGCGACCGCAGCACGCCGCAACCGCCCAGCAGCACAAAGGCGAACACGGCCGGCAGCAAACGAAGGTTCATGTCTTTGCAGGAAACTCCGATTCGAGCCGGGCGCGGAGGTTTGCGACCTCCTCGCGCAGCTCGGCGATTTCGTTGCGAAGCTTCGCGATCTCGGCCGGAGAACGCTGCGCCTCGCCGATCCGTTCGATCGCCTCCAGCGCATCCCGCCGCAACCGCCCGTCGCCGTCGCGCGCGGCGACACGGCGCAAAGCCGGAATCAGCGCGCCCTGCCCCAAGGCTTCGGCTGCGCCCACCGCTGCCAACCGCACGGGGACGAGATCCGCATCGAGGGCATCGCTGACGGCTTGGACGATCGACGGCTTGCGCTCGTCGAGCAGACCGTATAGCCGGGCCAGCGCTCCGAGCGCCGCGCGCCGCAAGTCTTCGCTGCGATCGTCTTTGGCGGCATCGATGAGCGGCCGCACGGCCCGCTCGTCCCCGAGCTCGCCCAGCCCGCGCGCCGCCCCGTCGGCGATCGTGTCCCTCCACGACGGCATTGCGAGATGCGCAAGCAAGGTCTCGTAGGCGCGAGGGTCGCGCGTCTTTCCCAAGGCTTCCAGCGCCGTCGCGACCACGAAATAGGATTCGTCGCGAAGCAGCCCGATCAGCGCATCCGCTACCGCTTCGTCACGCTGAAACGAACCGAGCGCCGCCGCGATGCCTCGCCGCGCCTTAGGATGCCGGTGCGAGACGGCGGCGAGGAGCGCGTCCTTCGCCCAGGTCGCATGGGTCGTTGCCAGCGCGCGAGCGATCTCAACGGTGACGCCCCAAAACGGCTCGCCGCGAAGCGCGGCAACGAGCGCCTCTTGCGCCGCGCGCGACGCGCTCTTGGCGAGCGCGGCAGCGGCACGCATGCGCGCCACGACATCCGGCTCGCATCGCAGGATCTTCGCGTGCATGTCGGGCCCGAGCTTGTACTCGACCTTCGCAAGTACGTAGGCCCCCGGGTCGACGCGAACGAGACCCGGCTCGACGTCGACGGGAATCGCGAACGACTCGCTCTCGCGAGTGATCTCGAGGCGCACGCGCCTCTCGCCGCCGAGCTCGGCGTCGCCCGCGTCGCGCACGATCTCTTTCGGAAGATCGCCCTTGGGCACGAAGCCGACGGCCAGATCGAAGCGGAACGCCGGATTCTGGTCGTCGATCTTCTGCTTCTGACGCACGTCGACGATGGCGTTCTTGCGCTCGCCGTCCCAGCGATACGCGACTTCGAGCTCCGGATATCCGGCGCGGTCGATCCACTGCTCGAAGAACGCGCGCATGTTGCGGCCGGTCGCATACTCGATCGCGCGAACGAAGTCGATCGTCTCGACGTTCCCGCCGGCATTGTCGAGCACGTAACGTTCGATCGACCGCCGAAAGCGCGCCGTTCCGAGAGCGCCGCGCAGCATGTGCAGCACCGCGCCGCCCTTCTGGTACAGATGACGGTCGAAGAGCTCGATCGGATAGAGAAAGCGGTTGTACACGACGGGCCGGCGATAGCGCTCATCATCTTCTTGGAAATACGCGCGCGTCATCGAGAGGACGTGCATGGCGTACTCATCCCAACCTCGCTCGGATTCGTACCAAACCGCTTCGAAGTACGTGGCAAAGCCTTCGTTGAGCCATGCGTGCGACCAGTCGCGGGTCGTGAGCAGGTCTCCGAACCACTGATGCGCCAGCTCGTGAGAGACGAGGGGTTCGCTCGAAAAATCGATATGCGCGCGTTCGTCATGCAACGTACGGTCCGTCTGCGTGCTGGCCGTCGTATTTTCCATGCCGCCGAAGATGAAGTCCGCGACGGCAATCTGGGAGTAGCGCGCGAAGGGATATTGCACGCCGATGAAATCGTTGAAGGCTCGGATCATCTTCGGCGTCAACCCGAAGCTGCGTTCGCCATCCGCTTCGCGCCCCGGCGGAACGTAATAGAACACCGGCACCCCGGCACCGTTTTGCGCGACTTCCGTAAACTCGCCGACTACGAGCGTGAAGAGGTAGGTGGGGTGCGGGAGCTCTTGGCGATAGACAAACGTGGTCGTGTCGCCGTCCTCGCGGCGTTCGACGAGGGCGCCGTTGGCGAGCGCAAAAAGGCCTTTGCGAACGACCACGGTCGTTAAGCTCGTTTGCTTGTTGTCGGGATAGTCGACGCACGGGAACCAGTAGCGTGCGTCGGTGTCCTGGCTCTGCGTCCAAAGCTGTCGCGGCTTTTTGGGATTCGCCTTGTCGGGCTCGGTGAAGTATGCACCGCGCACCGGCGCGGTTACGCGATACTCAATCGAAAATTTCGTCTGTTCGCCGCCACGCAGCGTGCCGGGAAACCGAACCAGCAGCGTCTCGGCGCGGCGCTCGTAATCGAGCGCGCGATTTCCCGAACGCACCGAGAGAATCTCCATGTCGACCGCATCGAGCACGATGTGGTTCACGTCGTCATCGATCGCCTCGACGAGCGTCGTGCAGACGCCGTCGATGGTGCGCCGTTCGAGATCGGGCCACAGCTCGAGTTCGACGTGCAGCACGCGCAGCGGATGATCGGGACCATACTGAGCCTGCGAACCCGGAAGCGGGAAAGCCCTGCGGTCTTGCGCCGATGCCATCTACAACGCCGCCACGCGCGCCGGCGGCGCCGGTTCGGGGGAGCGCAGGAGCGCAAGACCGCGGTCGGTGAGCCCGTAGCACCATGTCAGATAGTACGGCCGCGGCGGCACCCCCATTCCGGCGTCGTAGTAGAGAATCGGTCCCGAATCGACGCTCGCGCACGCGCGCTGCAAGCGGCTGAGGAAATCCGGGCGCCCCGGCTGTGACGGATGCTTTCCCGGCACTGCCTTTAGCGGAAACGGCGATTGCTGATCGACGAACAGCGCCGTGCGCGGTCCGTAGATGCGGGTGATCCATTTATGCGACTCGGCACCCTGCCAATCGTCGCCGATCACCACCGGCGGAATTTGGGCGTCGAAATCCAGCACCGACGAGAGTCCGTAACCGTCGGTGATGACGACGGCGTGCTGCTCGCGTGCGATGATCTTGACGTTGTGCGCAAGCTGCGCGGTCGTGTAGATCTCCCACGGCCCGGTGTTGCGCAGGACGGATCCCGTAGCCACGAGCACGTGATAGCTGTCGGCGGGCGCCTCGGTCGCGATGAAGAGCGCCGGCAAAAGGACCAGAGCGGGGACGCTCGAGGCGGCCGCCCAGATGACACGCGCGCGCGAGGCGAGCTGCAAGTACGCGATGCCGATGGCGACGCATAACGACGCATAGGCACCGAACACCCAGTGAATCTCGACGCGTTCGAAGAGCGAGAGCACCGTCAGGAGCACGATGAGCGGGATCGCCGTCCACGCCAGCAGCGCATCGCGCGGACGCGCGGCGCAGAGCAGCGCTCCGATCCACAATCCCGGCGAGTACGCCGCGGCTTGAACGGCGTACATGCTCAGCACGCGCCCGAGCGAGATCGCCTGCGGAGCGTGCCGCGTGACGAACGTGAATTCGAACGTCACCCATTGATGCGTCGCATTCCACCACACGAACGGCGCGTAGCAGACGCCTGCGATCGCCAGCGATGCCGCCAGTGCACGCAGCAGCCGCCGCCGCTGTGGGGCGAGGGCGTACATCACGACGCCGAAGACCAGCGCCCAGCCAAAGAATCGCGAGAGCAGCAAGGCTCCCATGGAGATTCCCAGCGCGATCCACGTCCAGCGCTCGTTGCGGCGAAACGCGCGCGCCGCAAGCCACAGCGAGACCGTCCAAAACGCGAGATACGGCCCGTCGGGCTGCGCCATACCGAACGCGAGCGACATGAGCGGGGTGAGCGTCAGCGCGAGCGCCGCCGCGGCGCCGGCGCGGCGATCGCGCGTTATCTCCGTCGCGCAAGCGCCCGCGGCCAGTGCCGCGACGACGCCTGAAAGCACGAAGCCGAGGCGTATGAAGCCGGGGTTGCGTCCTATCCAGGAAAACGCTGCGATGGCCCACGCCACCATCGGCGGATCGTCGACGTAGCCGAAGGCCAGCCGTTTGCTCCATTCCCAGTAGTACGCCTCGTCGCCGACCAGCGGCACGTTGAAGATCGAAATCGCGCGCATGATCGTCACGGCGCCGATCACGCACCAAACGAAAACGATCACCCTTCGTACGGTTCCATCAGTCCACCCGTCACCGACAAGACCTGTCCGTTGACAAACGTAGCTTCTTCTGATGCAAAGAACACGACTGCGTGTGAAATGTCCTCCCAGGAACCCTTCCGCCCGGTGGGGTTCTTTCCGGGATTCTTCGACGCTTCGGCAGCGTCGGCATACTTGTCTCGGATGTCGCCCGGCTCGATGACGTTGACCGTGATGCCGTGCTTCGCTTCCTCGACGGAGAGCGTCCGCGCAAACGACGTAACGGCGGCCTTGGACGCGGCGTAGAGACCTTGCACGGGTGCGGGCATCGTGACGCTCGATCCATTCATGCCGAAATAGATCAAACGCCCGAAGCCGCGCTCGCGCATCGCCGGCAAGACGGCGCGCGCCATCCAAACCGCCGAGCCGATGTTTCCGTCCATCATATAGCGGTAGTCATCCGGTGACGAGCGCGCGAAGCTTCCGACAACTATCGGACCGACGACGTGCACGAGCACGCCGATGGGCGCTCGTTCCGACGCGATGCGCACGACGCGCGCGGCCTCCGGTTCCCGCAGCGCATCGGATGGAATGGCAACCGCACCGGGGTCGTGCCGGCGGACGAGTGCCAAGGTTTCATCGGGAGGAGTTCCACCGGGCCGGTACGTGAACGCGATCTGATAGCCCGCACGTGCAAGCCCGAAGGTGATTCCTCGCCCTAGGCCGCCGGCGCCGCCGGTGACGAGCGCGAGCCTTCCGGTCGTCAGCATGGAGTACGCTTAGTATGGTAGGGCAGGACAACCGTCTGGTCCTTGCCAACCGGGGTACGTGGTCTCCGGCTCCGCAGCCACGGCTCAAAACGGTCGTGAAGTGTCATTTCTGAGCGAGGACAGCGTTCATTTAAAAGGAACGTACTGGCCGCCGCGTCAGTCGGGCCGTTGTTCCGTTGCGCTCATCCACGACTTTGGAGGTTCGCGCAACGATTGGCTTCCTTTTATTCCGTTTTTCCGCTCGCGCGGCTGGGCGATTCTCGCGTTTGACCTGCGAGGCCACGGAGACTCGCTGCATCAGGACTTGCATCCGCACGCGCTGGCACCCGAACAATCCGACCTTCGCTCGCCGATCGCGTATCCGAACGACACGAAAGCAGCGCTAGCCTTCATCGAACGCCAGCCGCATACGGAGAGCGGTACCATTGCCGCAATCGGCGTCGGGATCGGCGCCGATCTCGCGTATGCAGCCGCCGCCCGCGGTTGGGGCACGGCGAGCACCGTGCTCGTCGGCTTGGACGATTCGCGCGCGCGCGACCTCGCCGGCTCGGGACCGTTCGCACCGCGCAACGTCTACCTGATGTACGCCGCCGGCGACCCGGTTGCCGTGCGTTCCGCCGAATCGCTGCTGCGCACCGCTGCGCGGCCAAGCGAAGTCTTCGCTTATCCCGACTCCGCGTCAACCGGGATGGCGCTCGTTCGCGAAAAATCGCCGGAGCTGCTTGCGCGGGCGATCGCCTGGATCGAGCGCACGCTTTAAGCGCAGCCCATCCCGGGTAAATGCCGGCGTATGGCAGCAAACGGTGCAATCGGTGCGAGAACGTGGGTAATTGCCGAGGGCTATATCCCGGCTTGGAGCAACGGCCCAGAACCGGAGTTCACCAGTCATGAGACGGCGTGCATCCTCAACGCGGGGGATCGCGACGCGCACGTCGAGATCACGCTCTTCTTCAAAGATCGCGAGCCCGTCGGCCCGTATCGCATCACGGTCCCGGCACGCCGCACGCTGCATCAGCGGTTCAACGAGCTGACGGATCCAAGCCCGGTCCCGAAGGGGACGGAGTATTCGAGCGTGATCGAGTCGGATACGCCTATTGTCGTGCAGCACACGCGGCTCGACTCACGTCAGGCGCAGAACGCGCTCCTGACGACGATGGCCTATCCGGTTTCGGTCTAGCCGTCGAGCTTGAGGCCCACCCCGGTGAGCTCCGGCAAGCCGAGTGCCTTGGCATTACGGCGCTGCGCCCGGCGTTCGAGCCAGCCGACGACCCACGTGTACATTACCGGGACGAGGAAGAGCGTGAGGATCAGCGAGGTGATCAGCCCGCCGATCAGCACGGTACCCATCGACATGCGAAACTCGGCACCCTCCGCTAAACCCAGGGCGAGCGGCAGCATGCCGAACACCATCGACGCCGTCGTCATCACGATCGGGCGGAAGCGCGTGTGCGCCGCTTGCACGATCGCCTCATCGTAGCGCAGTCCGCGCCGCCGCAGCGTGTTGGCGTAATCGACGAGCAGGATCCCGTTCTTGGCGACGAGGCCGAAGAGCATGATCGTACCGATCATCGAGAACAGGTTGAGCGTTTCGTGCGCGATGGCAAGCCCGAAGAGCGCGCCGATGATCGCGAGCGGTACGGAGAACATCACGATGAACGGCATCCAGAATGAACCGTAGAGCACGACCATGAGAGCGTAGACCAGCATGAACGAGGTGAACGCCGCGGTGCCCATGCTGCTCATCGTTTCTTGAAAGAATTGGGAGTCACCCGAAGGGCGCAATCCGACGCCCAATGGGAAGAATCCGGCGCTCTTGACCGCGCCATCGATTTTTTGCGTCACTGCACCGAGCGCCGTGCCCGCCTCGAGATCGCCGGTCACGGTCTCGACGCGCTGCTTGTCGAGACGCTCGATCTTCGTCGGCCGCTTGTCGTACGTGAACGACGCAACGTCGGCCAACCGGTACAGCGAGCCGTCGCCGGCTCGCACTTGAATGTTGCGGATACGTTCGAGGCTGTTGCGGTACGCCGCGGGAAGCTCGACGCGCACGTCGACGAGACCGCCCGGCGTCCGCACCCGGGTCGCGACGGCTCCGCCGATGGCGATGCGCGCAGCGGTCGCCGCGTCACCGGGGTTCACGCCCAGCAGCGAGCACCTCTCGCGATCGATGTTGACGTTTAGACGGGCAGCAGCCGCCTCGGCCCCGGTCTGCACGTTCACGGTGCCCGGAATGCCGCGAATGAATTTCGCGAGTTTTTCGGCGGCGGCATCGATCTCGCCGTCGGGACCGGAAACGGTGTAGTAGATGGGATCGCCGCCGCCGGCGCCGCCCTCGGTCGCGACGGTGATCGCCGCGCCCGGAATTTCCGTTGCGATCTTGCGAATGTCGTCGACGGCACGATTCGTCTCGCGTCGCCGGTCGTGCGCCATCCCGGCGTACATGCGCCCGTAATTGCCGCCCTGCGTCGTTCCCCAGCCTGCCGTTTTGTAGCCGACGGTCGAGACCGTTTGCGCGATGCCGGGCACCTGCATGACGCGCTCTTGGAAGAGCGCCATCGCTTTCTCGGTGGTCGCGATCGGGGTACCGATGGGGAACGTCATGGTCGTTTGGATGTCGCCGGTCTGCGACGATGGGACGAATTCCGTCTGCACCGCTCCCAGCGGCACGAGCGACAGCGCCGCCGCGACGAGCGCCGCACAAAATGCGACGGTGCGCTTTCCGTGCGAGAGCGCATACCGCAAAAACCGCGTGTGATACGCCCGCAGCACGCGATCGTAGCCGGTTTGAAACCACGCCAGCCACGCCGGCGGCGCGCTACCGCGCTTCACCAGCGACCACTTAGCGGCGAGCACCGGAGTGAGCGTGAAGGAAACGAACAGCGAAAAAAGCGTGGCGACGACGACAACGACGCCAAACTCTTTCATGAACTGTCCTACGATGCCGGAGAGAAACGCCATCGGCAGAAAAACCACGACGTCGACCAGCGTAATCGCCACCGCGGCGCCACCGATCTCGGCGCGCCCCGCGACGGCCGCGTCCTCCGGCCGCTCACCCATGTCGCGATGCCTCGTGATGTTTTCCAACACGACAATCGAATCGTCGACCAAAATGCCGATCGTCAGGGAGAGGCCCATCAAGGAGACGATGTCGAGCGTGAATCCGAAGATCCGCATTGCGATGAAGGTCGCGAGCAAGGATGACGGGATCGCGACCATCACGACAATCGCATTGCGCCAAGCGTGCAGAAAGAGCAGTAGGACGACGGCGGTCAGCAGGATGCCCTCTGCGAGGCTTTGCACGACGCCCGCGAGCGAGGCTTTGGTGTATTCTGCGGGGGCTTCGACCTCGTTGAACGTTACCTGCGGATATTTCTTCTCCAGCTCTTTGAGATGAGCGCGTGCGACCTGCGTCGTCGTTATCTCATCGGAGCTGATGACACGGTTGAGATACAGCACCACGGCGGGTGCCCCGTTGTAGCGGGAAATGTAGCGCTGATCGACGTGCCCGTCCTCGACCGTTGCGACGTCGCCGATGCGCAAGCCCTTTTGGGCGAAGATCACCGCAGAGAGCGGAATCGCGCGCATATCGGCGGCGCGCTCGATCTCGCCGTGCACGGAGACGATCGTCTCCTGCGCCGGCGAATCCATGCGCCCCCCCGGCAAGTTCGCGTTGTTCTGCTGCAGGGTATAGAAGATGTCGGGCAGCGTCTCACCGGTGGCGAGCAGACGATCGGGTATCGGAAGGACGTGAAATTCGCGTTTCACCTGACCGCGCTCGTCGACCGATTGGATGTTCGGGATGCGCAAGATATCCGGAATGATCTGGTCGTGGACGACGTCGGAGAGCGCCGTCGGCTGGAGCGTTCGCGACGAAAGGGCCAGCGTCAGAACGGGCGCCTGCTGATCGCCCGCGCTCTTGTCGACGGTCGGCGGATCGAGGTCGGCCGGCATGTACGTGCGGGCGACGTCGACGCGCCGCTGCACGTCGATCGCCGCATAGTCGATGTCGGTGCCGATCTTGAACTGAACGATCACCGACGCGGTGCCCTCCTGGGCCGTCGCCTCGAGCCGATCGAGGTTGTCGATGCCGTCCATCTGATCTTCGATCGGCTTGATGATGAACCGCTCCATCTCGGCCGGCGACGCGCCCGGATAATCGGCGGTTACGACGACGATCGGAAAGACGACGTCCGGATTCAGGCTGCGCCCGAGCGAAAAATACGACAACGTGCCGTAGGCTGCCAGCGCGACGAAAAACATCGCGACGATAATCGGCCGTCGTATGCAAAATCGGGTGAGCCACATTGCCGGCTTGAGATACGCTTCGGCCCGCCGCCTTGTTTCACCGCCGCCTCAGAAGGCGGCTGCTCCCCCCGTTCCGGCGGCCGGCGCGTTTTCGGTCGCGTTAGCGTGGATACAACGGAGGCATGAAGCAGCTACACCGTATTGCGGTGGGAACGTGCGTCCTAGCGCTGGCCGTCGGCGCCGAAGCCGTTCTCGCGCAAGGCATGATCTCCCCGACGTCGACGACGGCAGCGACCTATCAAGCCGCGCAAAGCGCCGGAGCGTCGGCACAAAAAGTCGCGCCGCCGAATCTCGTGCTTCCCGCGGATATGGGCGGCGGCACGTGGGGCCAGCACTACCGTACCAGCCAAAACACCGGAGCGGCGAACAGGACCGCGCCGAGCGGTTCCACGAGCACAAGCCCGAACGGCACGGGCAAATGACCTACGTGCCGGTGTCTGCGCCGAGGTGGAGCACGAATTTCACGATGAGCCGATCGAGCGTCGCCGCGGCTGCCGGTGTTCCGTAATTGATGTAGAGCTCGTCGCCATTCGAAAAGTGCCGGTGAAACGCGAATGCAACGTCGGTTCCGGTCGTCGTCGAGAATCCGCCGAGGCCGTTGATCGACCGGATGGAAGCGCTCAACGTGTCGCGCGTCCCGATGTTGTAACCCAGCGTCACTCGTCGCAGCCACTGCGAATTGAGGACACCCGATCCTAAATCGCGTTCCCACGTTCCGTCGTAGACGAGCCCCAGCGTCAACGCGCGGCTGAGGACACGCGTCGTAGCAATCGTGAACAAGTGCGTGTCGTTTCCGCCGAATTTTCCCCAAGAGTAATTGACGTCGATCGGATCCGGCGTCACGTCGCCATAGCCGATAGGCACGGCCATGAGATTGAACGTCTGCGTGCTGCCGCCGAGATAGCAGGGATAGCCGGTGAAGTAGGACGTCGTCACGATCGCCCCCGAGCAACCTGGACCGGCCGGAATCCCGTACGACCGCAGCTCCCCGACGATTGGGCCAAGGCCGTCGAAGCTAAAGCCATTCTTGAAAAACATATTGAGGAATGCGCCGGCGTCGGCTTCGTGCACGGCACCGCTACCGTCGATGAAACGGTCGCCAGTGACGTCGAAGTTCCAGCTCTTGATGCCCGGTGACGAGCCTCCGCCCAGGTTGAAATAGGCTTGTGGCCCTCGAATGTCGGAATTCGCGGTATAGCCGTCGATCGGATCGTAGTTCGGCGCGGCTTCCAAGTAGCCGATATTCACTTCGTAATTGGGCTTGTGAATGTCGGCGAACGTTTCAAAGAAATTTGCGTGACCCTGCGGCACCCAAGAGCCGGTTTCAACCGAGTAGTCGGCATAGCCGATCAGTCCGGACTTGAGGTTTCGTCCCTCGATGCCCCCTTCGACCGTCGAGTCGTTCCCGGCTAGGCTGTGATGAGCCAGCACGCCGTCACTCCAATAGAGGAACGAATTGTCTTGCAGGGCGTGTTCGTAACCGAACGCCGTGTCGTCGAACGTGTTCCCGCTCGTAGGATCGAAGCCGCGGAAATTCATCAGACCGAAGCTCTGCTTCCCGAACGACCCCTCGACTTTTGCACCGCGATCGAACGGCCCGATGCTGGGCGAATAGAAAATGAGATTGGCGTTCGCGACATAGATGCCCGTCGGCGAGCGCTGGCCGGAGGAAGCATTGATGAAGACGGAGCCCTGCGAGAAAAACGGCCGATATTCGATGAGCTGACGGCGGAATTCTTGCGGCGCGATCGTGATTTGATCGATTTCGACGTTCGAAAAATCCGGGTTGAGCGTACCGACCAAGTTGATCGTCGACGTCAAGGGGAAGCTCGCGTCGATACCGTAGTGCCGAACGTCCTGCGGCAGAAACGTCTGATTGGGCTGCTGAAATTGGTTGTAGTCTCTTCCGATGCTTTCCAAGCCGTAGATGTCCGCGCGCGGCCTGGGGCGCGACGACGCTCCCGCAACCACGATGCCCGTGCCGGCCGCCCAAAAGCGCGTGTCGGCGAAGGTCGGCCACGTTTGATTCGGCTGCTGATCTTGCATCAATCCGTTGAATGCCCAGACGTAATGCTCGCCTCTCGCAGCAATCCCGCGAATGAATTGAAGGCGCCACGTATGCGCGCCGCCGGCGGGAATGTGCAGGACGTCGAGCGGGATGATCATGACGGCGTTCCAGCCGTCGGGCGTTCTTACCGCAGCGGCGCTCCAGTGTGGATGATAACGCGTGTTTTCATTGGCCTGATCGTATCGCGTACCCAGCGGCGTCGTCTCGAAATAGTACGCCTCCGTTCCCGAGCCGCTCGTGTCGATGCCGATACCGACAAAGTCGTCGATGCCGAAGCCGAGGTCGTGGATGGTTTGCGTGGCGACGATCGGAATGCCGCGCTGCTCGACTCGAAAAGCGATGTAGAGCGCCTTGTCATCGTACAGAAAGTAAGCCCGCGTTTCTTGCGCGGCCGGCGCGCGCGTCGTGAGATCCTCCCAAGCGCCCTCGTTCGGGACGAGGCCGGCGTTCCACCCCGGATCCGCGAGCGTTGGATCGAGGGGCAACGCCCGCTGCGCGCGCGCGACCGGAAACGAAAACGAGAGCGTCACCGCCGCTCGTAGCGGACCCGAAAGCAATACGATAGCAAGTGCGATAAGCGCACAAATGCGGAGGGGCACGCGATGCTCTTAGACGCGCTCCACGTGTTACCATGGTGAAGTGCAGATCGTCGTTGCCGAAACCTCCGAACGCCTGGACCAGGTACGGCACCTCTTTCGAGAATACTGGGACGCCTTCGGCTTCACGCCTTGCTTTCAAAACTTCGATCGAGAAGTCGAGGGTCTGCCCGGCAAATACGCGGGACCGCGCGGCAGGCTAGCCGTCGCTCTTGCCGACGGCGGCGCTGCGGGATGCGTCGCGATCCGTCCCATCGACGACAACCGGTGCGAGCTCAAACGCCTATACGTGAGACCGGCGTTTCGGGAGCAAGGCATCGGCCGACGATTGCTGCTGTGGGCGATCGCCGAGGCACTGGCGTCGGGTTACAAAGAGATGCTGGCGGATACGATGCCGGTGATGCGGCGGGCGCTCGACATGTACGAGCGCCTCGGCTTCGAACGCACGGGTGCGTACAGCGATCAGGCGACGCAAGATGCGGTCTATCTCAAGCTGACGCTCTAGCGGCCTGCTAGCTCCAGCCTCTCATCGGCCACTGCAGAGCCGTCACGGCCGACGATCGCGGCCACACGGCGCGATAGTCGTTGCCTTGTAATTGCGTGAGATATGTCGAGGCTAGCTCGTTTTGCCCGGTCGAATCGAACCTCACGCCGCGATAACCTATCATCAGCTGATCCGGCCTCAGGTTCGTCGCACGCAGCGAAGCTTGGATTTTCGCGGGTTGATCCGAGCCCGCTCGTCCGATTGCATCGGCCAGAGCCAGCATCGCTTCCATGTCCCGCGCGCTCGTGTCGTCGAGATCGCGACCGGTCTTCGCGCGATACATCTGGTTGATCTCGTATGTGTTGCTGTTGAGCTTTCCGATGCTCCAGGCGCTGCGGTTCATGACGCCCTGCGCGATGGAACCGACTGCCGGAATGAACGACGGATCCGAAAAGCCGCTGTCGTCGCCGATGATCATCGGCGGCAAGTAGCCGACCTTCTTGAGCGTCTTCATGTACAAAATGCTGTCAGCAGAATAGCTTATGCAAACGACCGTATCCGGTCTCTTGGCTTTCAACTGCAGCACCTGAGGCGTTACGTCCGCCGCTCCGGCGCTATACGGAATGCGGGTCGCAACCGCAAAGCCATACGTCTTCGCGGCGGCTTCCAGAGAATCACCGACCGAAGTACCGTAATCCGTATTTTCATTGACGATCGCAAGAGAGCGAACCTCTATCCCCAAAGACCTCATGTCGACGAAGAAACGCATATACGTGTCCGCAAAATTGCTCGCGACCGGCGTCAAGCGAAAGATCATCTTAAACCCGCGCCCCGTTATGTCGCTTGCAACCGAATCGCCGACCACGAAGGGGATGCCGTAGCGTTCGGCAATCGCCGTAGCCGCGAACGTGCACGACGACTGATATGCGCCGAGAAGCGCGGAGACTTTTTCTTTCGTGATCAGCCGCAGCGCGTCGCTTTGCGCCTGTGACGGATCGCCCCGGTGATCGGCGTACACGGCATCGATTTGCGCGGCGTTGACGCCGGCGAGACCGCGCAGCTCCGGGTGTGAGGTGCCCGCGATCTCGACTGCCAGCTCGACGGCGGCTTTCGCGGCTTGCCCGGCGGCCGCCGCGTTTCCGGAAAGCGGAAGCAGGACACCGACTTTGGCGGGAGTGCCCGCTTTTGCAGCGGCGGCAGCAAGTACCAGCGGCACGGTTAGGAAAACCGAGCGCTTCATCGCTACACGCCGAGAACGGTGCAGCCGGGGCGGCGCACTTCGGTCGCGCCGCGAAGCATTCCGGTGCGCGCGTCACGCGCGACGAGCTGCACCGCTCCGCCGGCATCCCACGGTCCGATTGCTTCGACCGGGTGTCCGCGGTCGCGAAGCCCTTCGAAGACGTGCGCGCCGGCTCGGGATTCGAGCTTGATCGTGCGATCAGGATCGGCGAGCTGATTTCCAATGGTGAAGCGCGGAGCGTTTTGCGCGTCGACCAGGTCCATCCCGTAATCGATCAGATTGGTGACGATCTGAAGATTCGTCTGCACCTGCCACTGTGCGCCGGGCGTTCCGCCGGCGAACAGGGTCTTGCCGTCGCGGCGGATCAGCCAGGTATTGAGCGTATGCACCGGACGTTTGCACGGTGCGAGCACGTTAGGAGATGCGGCATCGAGACTGAAGTTTCGCAACCGGCTGTTCATGAGCGCGCCCGTCTCACCCATCACGACGCCCGATCCGGAATACAGGCTATGGATATACGCTACCGTCATCGGTCCCGCGGCATACGCCGCAAAAGTGGTGTCCGGATGATCGGCGGTCGAAGCGGCTATCGCGAGAGACCGGCGCAGATCGAGACGCGCCGCAAGCCGTTCGGTGAGATCGTCCGAGAGAAACGCCGCTTCGTCGAACGTTATGAAACGCGGATCGCCGAGCGTTCGCAGGCGCTCTTCGTACGCGAGCGAGTACGCTTCCGCAATGAGGTGAATCCGCTCCGGCGAGTCGTGTGGAAAGCGAGCCAGCTCGAAGCGCTCGAGGATGCGGAGCGCCAGCAGAACGGTAATCCCTTGCGACACAGGCGGCTGCTGGCTGACCTCGAAGCCGCGATAGCGGATCGTGACGGGCGAACGCACCTCGCTGCGATGCTCCGAAAAATCCTCGCGCGCGAACAGTCCGCCGTTGGCCCGTGAAAACGCGACCAGCTCTTCGGCCAGCGCTCCGCGATAGAAATCGTCCAGCCCGTTTTCCGCGAGCCGTTCCAGCGTACGCGCCAATAGCGGCTGCGCAAACGTCGAACCGGCTTCGGGAACCTTTCCACCCGGCAAAAAGACGCGCGCGCTTGCCGGATACCGCGCGTAAACGGGTGCATCCGTCTCGAGCAGCTTGTGGAAGCGCGGCGTCACGGGAACGCCTTCCCGTGCCGCGGCAATCGCAGGCGAGAGACAATCTTTCAAGGGCAGCTTGCCCCAGCGCGCGTGCGCTTCTTTCCATCCTGCAATGACGCCGGGAACCGCCGCGCTGAGCAGACCGTGCTCCGGAATCCCACCAAGCTCACGATAGCGCTCGAGCGTCGCCTGCGCGGGCGCTGCGCCGCTGCCGTTGATCGCCACCACGTCACCGTTGCCGGCATCGACCTGCATGAAGAGGTCGCCGCCGGGATGGCCGTTCCGCGGTTCGACGACCATGAGCATCGCGCCGCCGGCAATTGCCGCATCGACCGCGGTGCCCCCGCGCCGAATGATGTCAACGGCAGTCAGCGAGACGAGCGGATGCGCGGTCGCCGCAATACCGGCGCGCCCAAAGACGGGATCGCGCGGCGGCGCGACGGATTCACCATGTCGCAGAGCTTCATCGAAAATCATGTTTCGTGCAGAAACGCTTCGACGACGCGGGCGAAGCGCTCTTCTTCCTCCAAAAACGGGTAGTGGCCTGACGATTCAAAGACGACGAGGCGCGCATTCGGCAACGCGGCCGCCAGCTCGCGAGCCTCCTCCGGAGGGGTAATCCAATCGTGCGCGCCGACGATGACGAGCGCCGGCATACGCAGCGACGCCAGCCGCGAGCGTACGTCGTACTCAACCAGCGTCGGCAAGATGGCGCGGCGCGTAGCCAAGTTGTAGGACGTGCGCGCCGCGTAGGCATCGATCTCGGCCGGCGCCGCCCGCGCGAAATACAATGGAAAGAGCGTGCGCCAGTTCGCGCGGAAATCGTCGTCGTCACTTAGCGCATCGCTCCATAAGCGCTCGAACGCCGCCAGCATGGTCTCGCTCGCGCGCTCGTGAGCGATGGCGATCGATCGTGCGCGAAAGCCGGCGCTCGAAGACGTATCGACTAAGATCAGCCGCGCGACTCGCTGCGGATATGCGAGCGCGTAGGCCAGCGATAGGAAGCCGCCATACGAGCTGCCCAGCACGCTCACGCGCTCGGCGCCCGCGGCAAGGCGTGCTTCCTCGAGCGATTCGGCGATGGTCTCGAGGCGAAAGTCATCAGGTGCGGGTGACCTTCCGTGGCCGGGAAGATCGAAATAGACGACGCGCGCGAACTCGCCCAACCTGTCCAGTTCCGGACGGAAGAGGCGGTGATCGGTCCCCGGGCCGCCGTGCACCGCCAGAATCGTCTCCCGGCCGCTGCCGGCCACGTCGATCGCGATCATCGGCGACCTCGCATGCGTGGATCCAGCGCGTCCCGCAATGCGTCGCCGAGAAAGTTCAGCGCAAGAACCGTCACGAAGATCGTCACGCCCGGGGCGATCACGAGCAGCGGGTCCTGCTCGAGGTAGCTCTTCGCATCGTTGATCATCGATCCCCAGCTGGGTGTCGGCGGCTGCACGCCCAAGCCGAGAAAGCCCAGGACTGCTTCCGCGATGATCGCAGCGGGCACGGCGAGGGACGTCTGCACGATGACGGGCGCCGCGATGTTCGGAAGAATGTGCCGCGTCACGATGCGAAATCCGGAAGCGCCCATCGCGTGCGCGCCGGCCACGAAATCGAGATTCTTCGCAGCCAGCACCTGACCGCGAACGAGGCGCGCGAAAGCCGGGATGCCGGTTACACCGATCGCGATCGCGGCGTTGCGCGCATTCGGCCCGAGCGACGCGGTGATGGCCAAGGCCAGCACGAGTGCGGGAAACGCCAGCAACCCGTCCATGGTCCGCATCAAGAGACCGTCGACCCATCCACCGTTATAGCCGGCGGTTAGACCGACTACGAGACCACATACGAGCGCAATCGTCGTTGCCGAGAAAGCGACGCCGAGCGACGCGCGCGCGCCGAAGACGAGGCGGCTAAAGGTGTCGCGACCGAGAAAGTCGGTTCCTAGAAGATGTGCGGCACTGGGCGGTGCGAGCAGAGCGTTCGTGTTCTGCGCGATCGGATCGTAAGGCGCGATCTGCGGAGCAAAAATCGCCATGACGATCGCCGCCGCCAGCACGACCGCGCCGAAGATGCCGGAGACGGAGACTTTCACCGCTGCGCGATGCGCGGATCGAGCGCGGCAAACACGATGTCGGCGAGCAGATTGGCTGCGATGCGCGCCAGCGCCAAGAAGACGATCGTCGCTTGCACGAGCGGAAAGTCTCGCGCAAAGATCGCGTCGACGACGAGCTTGCCGACGCCGGGCAGCGTAAAGACGGTCTCCGTGACGATCGCGCCCCCGAGCAGCGTGCCGGCTTCGATTCCGACGATCGTCACCACGGGCAACAGCGCATTGCGCAGGGCGTGCCGGAAGACGACGGCTCGCTCGGTGAGACCCTTTGCGCGCGCTGTGCGGACAAAATCGGCGCCGAGCGTCTCCAGCATCCCGGATCGCGTCAACCGCGCCAGTATTCCGGCCAGCGCCGCGCCGAGCACCACCGAAGGCATGAGCATCAGCTTCAGATTGCGCAGCGGATCGTCCCAAAACGGCACGTAGCCGGTCGGTGGCAGCAGGCGCAGCCACAGCGAAAACACCAAGATGCCGAGCAAGGCAAAGACGAACGTCGGCAGCGACACGCCGATCAGGGCCGTCCCCGTTGCAATCACGTCGACGGCACCTCCGCGGCGCAGCGCGGCGAGAATCCCGAGCGGGATTCCGATCGCGATCGCAACCGCCAGCGCGAGAATCGTCAGTTCGAGCGTGACGGGTACGCGCGATGCGATTGCGTGAACGACGGGCTCATTCGTTTCGAGCGAGCGCCCCATGTCCCCGCGCACGAACGCACCAAGCCAGGCCAGGTATTGCACGGGCAGCGGTTTGTCCTCGCCCAGCGCAGCGCGCAGCGAGGCCAATGCCTGCGGCGTCGCGTCTTCACCCAAAATGAGCTGCGCCGGATCGCCCGGCGTGAGATGAACGATCGCGAACATCACCAGGCTGACAACGAAAAGCGTCGGGACGGTCGCGGCGAAGCGCCTCCCGACGAACCCTAACACGCCGTTGCTACTTGGACAACCACACCGTCGTGAAGCGCATCAGCGCATCTGGCGACATCGGAAAACCGTGGACGGACGCCGCTTTGACGAACAGCGTCGGCGTAAAGTACGTGAAGGCATAGGCGGCGTCGGCTTCGATGAGCTTGACGACCTGGTCGTAGACGGGCTTGCGTTCCGACTGATTCTGCAGCTCGCGGCCACGCTGCATGAGCGCGTCGACCTGCGGATTGTCGTAGCGGCCGTAATTGAAGGCCCCGCCCTTTTCGAAAATCGGCTCGATGTTGCCGTCGGGATCGATGCGGCCGCTCCAGCCGAGGCTCAGGGCGTCGAAATCGTTGCGCGACCCGGCGTTGAGCAACGCCGCAAAATCGAGGGTTACGATATTCGCCTGGATTCCGATTTCCCGAAGCTGCGCTTGCGCCAGCTGGGTGATCTTGGCTTGCAGCGGATTATTGCTTTCAGCTTTGAGCGTGAGAGGGAAGCCGGCGGGCTTGCCGCCCTCGGCGAGCTTCTTCTTCGCCTGCGCAACGTCACGCTTGACGACGGGAATCTTCGGATCGTACGCCCACAGGCTCGGCGGCAGCGGTCCGTTGGCGATCTGACCGACGCCCGAATATGCGATCTTCAGCAGCTGCTCGCGATCCAGCGCGAGCGAAAACGCTTCGCGCAACGCGCGATTGGCCAGCGGCCCTGCTGCGGTATTGAACCAAAAGCCTTCATAGCCGACGCCCGGCCCGATCAGGACGTTCAGCGATTTGATTTGCTTGACTGCCGGCACGTCTTTCGGATCGATGGCAAGCGTGTAGGCGAAGTCGATATTTCCGGTTCGCAGTTCCGTAAAAACGACGGATTGATCGGTAATCGGATGATAAACGATCTCATCGAGATACGGTAAACCGCGTTCGTAGTAATCTTCGTTGCGCTGCAAGCGCATGTGGTCGTCACGCACCCACTCCACGAACTTGAAGGGACCGGTCCCGACAGGATTGCGTGCCAGATCTTTTCCGTATTTCTTGCGGGCCGTGGGCGACACCATGTAACCGGCGCGATCCGCGATCGTCGCCAGAAACGGCGAGAAGGGCTGTTTGAGGGTGACGCGCACGGACATCGGAGACGTCACCTCGACGCGGTCGACCATCGCAATTTCCGGCCGGCGTTGAGAATGATTCGCCGGATCCAGGATGTAGTCGAAATTGAACTTTACGGCTTCCGCATCGAAGGGCGTGCCGTCGTGAAACTTCACGCCGCGACGCAGCTGAAAGACGTAGGTTTTGGGATCCGGCTGCGACCACGACGTCGCCAGCCCCGGCACGATGCGGATCTGCGCGTCGGGCACGACCAGACCGTTGTAAAGGCTGGTGTAGAGATTGCGGTCGACGCCTGCTGAGGAACCTTGCGGATCGGCGCCGATAAATTCCCGCCCCATCGCAACCCGCAGCGTACCGCCGCGTTTCGGCGTCGTCGCTGCAAGAGCGCTGTTCGGAACGAGAGCGGCGGCGCCCCCTGCAGCCAAAATTTGTTTGCGCGTCAGCACCAATTCTTAAACGTAACCTTCCTCAACGTCTTGTTGATCGAGATCGGCTTTATGGTCTTCGAGAATGAAGCGATTGACTTTCTCGCGGCGTGCGATATCGACATGACGGTTTAGGAACATCACGAGGAAGTCGTCATCGGCGCCCATCTCGACCACCGCATTGAAATGCGATTGGCTCAAAACCAAACGGTCCAGCCACTCCTTGGTGAGCTGGTCGTACGCGACGTATTTGCCGTTGGTGCCGGCATGCTGCGCGCGCACGATATCGGCAAGCCGGGCCAGCCAAGCGTAACCGCCGAGCAGCTCGCGCCCGCGGCGCGGCGGCGACTGGGTCAAATCCGGTGCTTGCGGCATGGCGAATTGCTATTTGCAATCAGGCTGGCGGGCCCTTTCGGGCACCGCAGCTCCCTTAGCTTCGTGCGCGGGCGGTCCGCGAAGAACGCGGCACCGGCGGTTACCACAAAGATGCCCGCACTGCGCCCATAGCGCCATGGCTTGGACAGCTCGAACGGCATCTAAAGGAGCGGATTCGCCTGCTGCCGCGCCGTATTCGAAGGCAAATGCGCGGTGTCGTGTTTACGGGCGAGCGAGATTTGGAGCTTCGGACATTTGCCGACCCGGCACCCGGTCCTGGCGAGGTCGTGCTCGAGATGAAAGCCTCGGGCATGTGCGGCAGCGACCTCAAATTCTATCGCCGTTCCAAAGCCGGCGGAGAAGGGGCCGCCGCATTGGGTTTTGCCGATCCGGGTGAAATCATCGCCGGCCACGAGCCGTGCGGCATCGTTGCGGCCATAGGGCCCGGCGTCACCGAGAAACAGGCGCGCATCGGCATGCGCGTCATGCAATTCCACTACGCCGGCTGCGGGGTGTGCGATCAATGCCGCGCGGGATGGGGACAGCTGTGCGCCGAGGGCGTCAAGACGGTATTCGGCGTTACCGGCCACGGTGCGCATGCACGTTATTTGAAGTGTCCGGCAAGCACGCTGGTGCCGCTGCCTGACGAGCTGTCCTTCGAAACCGGCGCTGCGATCTCGTGTGGAACGGGCACCGCCTTCGCCGCGTTGCAGCGTCTGGACCTCAGCGGCCGGCACACGATCGCGATTTTCGGGCAAGGCCCCGTCGGCTTGTCTGCCACGCAACTTGCCAGCGCGCTCGGTGCGCGCGTCATCGCGATCGACGTCGGAGCGGAGCGGCTCGAGCGCGCCAAAGCCTTCGGCGCAGACGCTGCCATCAATCCGAAGGAAACCGGCGACGTGGTCGGCGCGATCCGTCAGCTGACGCACGGTCGCGGCGCTCATCTCGCCCTGGACGCATCGTCCGCACCCGACGCGCGCGCGGCGGCGGTGCGCTGCGTCCGCACCTGGGGCAAGGTCTGTTTTGTCGGCGAGGGCGGTGACGTCACGCTCGACGTCAGTCCCGACTTGCTCCGCCGGCAAGTCACGCTGATCGGTTCGTGGACGTTTTCAATCGTCGGGCAAGCAGAATGCGCCCGTTTCATCGCCGATCGCAAGATCGACGTGGAGTCCCTCTTCACCGATCGCTGGCCGCTCTCAAAAGCCGCCGAAGCGTATCAACGATTCGATCGTCAGACGGCTGGCAAGGGTGTCTTTGTCGACTTCAATTGAGACGCTCTCGCCCTCCTACTTCGCGCTCGTCATGGCGACGGGCATCGTCTCGATTGCAGCGTTGGATTTCAACTTCGCTGCGCTGGCGTGGGGCCTTTTCATCCTCAGCCTCGTCGCGTATGCAGTTCTCATAGCGCTCAACGTCTTGCGCGCGGTGCGCTTCTCCGAGCAATTCGCTGCCGACGTTACGGACTTTCGCCGCGCGCCCGGATTTTTCACGGTCGTTGCCGGCTCGTCGGTCATCGGCGCGGAGATCCGTTTGATCGCCAACGATACCGTTGCCGCTACGGCTTTTCTGGCGCTCAGCATCGCATTGTGGCTTGCAATCACGTACACCATATTCATCGCCTTGACGATCAAAACCGAGAAACCGGAACTCCAAAACGGCATCACGGGAGCGTGGTTGATTGCCGTCGTCGCGACGCAATCACTAGCGGTTTTGGGGGCATTGATCTCACGCGACTGGGTCCAGCCGCATCGGCTCGAGCTCAACTTCTTCGCGCTCTCGATGTGGCTGTGGGGCGGAATGTTCTACATCTGGATCATTTCGTTGATCTTCTATCGCTACATCTTCTTCACGTTCTCCCCCGGCGACCTCACGCCGCCGTCGTGGATTACGATGGGCGCAATGGCGATCTCGACGCTTGCCGGCTCGATGCTCGTTCAGAACACGACGGATGCGCCGTTCCTCGCCTCCCTGCTGCCGTTTCTGAAGGGCTTTACCGTCTTCTACTGGGCCACCGGAATGTGGTGGATCCCGATGCTGATAATTCTCGCCATCTGGCGGTACGGCTTGAGGCGCTTCCCGCTGCGTTACGACCCGTTGTACTGGGGTGCGGTATTCCCGCTCGGCATGTACAGCGTCGCCACCAAACAGATGTCGCTGGCCCTGGGCTTGCCGTTCCTCGCGCCGCTGCCCAAAGTGTTCTTCGCCGCCGCGTTGATCGCGTGGGCGATCACGTTCTTCGGCTTGCTGATCAGCTTGCTTCGCTCGTCGCGCCAACCGGCGGGCACCGCACCGAGCGCAGGATAGGGAAAAGGGCCGACGTCAGGACGACGGTCGTCGCCCGCGCTCCCCCAGCAGGCCCGCGCGTAGGCTTGCGCTCATCCGCACGCTTTCCGCCAAGGCACACACGGCTTCCTCGGCGTAACCTCGCTACGGTAAATGGCCTTCGAATTACGTTCGCTAAAGCCGGGATTCGCGGCCGAGATCGCGGGACTCGATCTGCGTGCAGTCGACGATCGCGTCATCCTCGAGCGCTTGCGCGCGGCGATGGACGAATTCGCGGTGTGCGTCTTTCGCGATCAACCGTTTGACGACGAGACGCAGATGGCCTTCGCGATGCGCTTCGACGGCACGTTACATGCGAAGACCGGGCGCGGAGCCGTCGAGGGCGATCGCCGGCGGCTGCCGGCGCGGGAGATGACCGACATCTCGAACCTCGACGAGCACGGCAAGCCGCTCGACGCCGCGGATAGCCGGCGCATTCAGGGCCTCGCGAATCGGCTCTGGCACACCGACGCATCGTTCACGGAGCCGCCGGGGCATTATTCGATGCTCTCGGCTCGCGGCACGCTTCCGCCGAGCGGCGGCGAAACCGAGTACGCCGACATGCGCGCGGCGTACGATGCCTTGCCTGCGGATCTCAAGGCGCAGATCGAGGATTTGCGCGCGTTTCATTCGATCGTGTACTCGCGTATGACGATCGGCTTCGATTATACACCGGAACAGAAGGCGATGCTCCCAGGCGCAGTGCAACCGCTGGTTCGCGTCAATCCCCGCACCGGAAGAAAGTCGCTGTACATCGCCTCGCATGCGTCACACATTGTCGGTTGGCCCATCCCGGAGGCCCGGCTGCTGCTGCAAGAGCTGATGGCGTATGCTACGCTCCCACAATTCGTCTATCGCCATACGTGGCTCGAGAGGGATTTCGTGATCTGGGACAACTTCGCCACGATGCACCGCGGCCGGGCGTTCGATGAATCGTATCCTCGAGACATGCGCCGCGTCACCACGCTTGCAGCCCCCGAAGCAGCGGAACCGAATCCCTTGGCGGCAAACGTACCCGCATGAAAATCGAACGCGAGCGGATTCAGTACCAACGCGTCGTTCTGGACGAGCGAGAATACCAGGATAAGCACTTCGACCAGTGCGAGCTCGTGATTACGGGAAAAGGCCCGATTCGCCTCATCAATTGCACCTTCGGAGAGAATCATCTCGGCTTTGATGGACCCGCGGCGCGCGCCATCGATGCCCTGACCGGAATGTACGCGCAGCCCATGTTCAAACCGTTCGTTGAAGGCGTCATCGAGCAGATCAAGACCGGCTACAGCGGGCTCAACAAAGCGTAAGAGCGCGTATACGCTCGACGAGATCGCGCTCGTACGCATCGGCCTCATCGAGGCCGACCAGCTTCTGCCGCTCGGCAAACGTCATCATCCGGTCTAACAGCGTCGCCGTGCTGCGGGTCTCGCGCAGTACGCGCAGCCCTTCCCTAATCGCATAGGCAGCAAGATATAGCGCGGTATTGGGATAAAGACAGATCTTGAAGCCCATTTTCCCGAGCTGCTCGGCCGGCAGCTGCGGCGTCCTACTCCCCTCCACGAGGTTCACGAGGAGGATCGTATCGGGAAACTCGGCCCCGATTCGCTCGAGCTCCGCAGCGTTTTGCGGCGCCTCGATGAAGAGCGCATCAGCGCCTAGCGCGCGATACGCCTTCGCGCGGCGAATCGCCGCGTCGAGCCCTTCGACCGCGCGGGCGTCAGTGCGCGCGATGACGAGGAAGTCAGGATCGGTTCTGGCGTCGAGCGCAGCCTGCAGGCGATAGAGCATCTCATCGACGGGCACGACGGCCTTACCCTCGAAATGCCCGCATCGCTTGGGCATCACCTGATCCTCGATGTGCAACCCCGCGATGCCGGCGCGCTCGTATTCGCGCACCGCTCGCTTGACGTTGTGCACGCCGCCGAACCCCGTGTCGCAGTCGGCGAATACCGGGACGTTGACCGCCTGCGCGATGCGCCCCGCGCGCTCGGCCATCTCGGTCATGGCGATCAAGCCGATGTCGGGGACCCCCAGGACCGTGTTCGTCACGCCGGCACCCGTGACGTAGACGACCGGAAAGCCAGCGTCCTCGATGAGTCTCGCGACGAAGCAATCAGTGGCGCCCGGCACGACGACTGGGCCATCCTGCCGCAAGATGCGCCGAAGCTCGGAACTACGTTTCACCATGACATCCTTTCAAGGAAGCGAGGACCGCTCAGCGAACAATCGCGCCCGGAGGCGCTTTGGAAGTGTCGGTTTCGACCATTCAGCTGCAGATCAGCACTTCATACCAGCAAACAGCCCTTACGACGGGTGCGCTGTCCGGAGTTGCCGCCGCAGACAAAGTCGCCATAACCACGCCGCCCTCCGTTCAAGTTCCCGAATTGCTGTCGCCGCCCGTGCATACGGGGTTGCCGATCGGCGCGCCGGGCGCGGACGTGAAGGGCGCAGCGCTCAACTATTCCGGGAACGTCGACCTGGGCCCGGCCGTGAAGGGCTAGCTCGTAAGCCGCATTTTCGTCACCGGCGCGACCGGCACGTGTGGCCGTTTTGTCGTGCGCGAATTGCTGTCGCGCGGATACGAGGTCGTCGCGCACTCCCGAATGCCCGCACAGATCGACGGCTGCATCAACGCGCCTGCCGAGCTGTACGCGATCGCAACCTTGAACCGTCACATCCGCGACTGCGACGGAATCATCCACCTTGCGAGCACGCGATCAAAGCGCCGTAACGCCGTCGTCACCAGCGACATCATCGGGACCGGAACGCTTCTGGATTTATGGCGGCGTGGCCCGTTCGTCTATGCCGGCAGTCAGATGGTGTACGGCATGGGCGACGCGCCCAAGACTGAAGAGACGCCGGTCGACCCAACTTCGTCGTGGTACGACATGGGCAAGTACGTCTGCGAATTTCAGCTCAGCTCGGCGTGCGACCGCGAGGGCCGCGGTGCCGGGATCGCGCTGCGCGTTCCCGTCGTGCTTTCCGCATCTCGCGGGCGCGGGCAGACGCTCGACATGCTGTACCGTGACATGATGCGCGGCGCCACGTTCGTCTTCGATTCCGAGGAGGCGCTCGAAACCGCCGGCAGCGATTACATCGGCGGAACGGATCTCGGCAGGGCCTACGCCTCGGCGCTCGCGATCTCGAAGAGCGGTCCGTACAACGTCGCGACGGGCTACTTCACGTGGAAAGAGCTGCTCGACGGCCTCGTGCGCGCGACCGGCACGAAGTGCCGGTACATCGTCCGCGCGGGCGGGAACGTCGGTCCGCTGGAAGCGCGTTTACCCCATCGGCAGTCGCGGCTCGACACCTCGCGTTTCAGGAGCGTCGTGCATATCGAGCAGGGCGAGACGGTCGCGCAGCTTCTCGGCGATTTCGCGGCGAGCATCGCGCACGGCGTTTCGGCCCTTCCCGAGGAGGCGCAGCCGGCGGAACTCGGCACCTAGCCTTAAAGCGCGCCTTCTCAGCCTCCGACGTACCAATCATGACCTCCGTCGGTCCCCTCGAGCCGCGACCGCAACAGCGGCGCTCCGACGCGCTCGAGATCCTGCTGGCGCCGTGCTCGGCAACCGAGTTCGCGCAGCGCTATTTCGAGCGCGAGCCGCTGCACGTCCGCCGCGGCGACCGCACGATTTTCGTGAGATCTACGATGTCGCCGAGCTCGAAAGCTCGCTCGTCGCCGGCGCACTTCAGCACGATAAGTTCTGTCTGATCAAATCCGGCGCCGAACAAGTTCCCGCCGAGGCGATGACGCTCGAGCGCCGCTACGCGCGGGCTCGCCATACCGGGCGCCCGCCGCAACCGGCCCTCGATCCGCGCGCCGTTCTCGCACACTTCGACCGCGGCTATACGCTGGTCGTCAAGGACGCGTCGCTCTTCAGCGCGCGCCTACAGAAGTTCCTGAACCGGGTTCAGCAGCGGCTTGGCTTTTACGTGCAATCGAGCGTTTATTTCACGCCGCCGAAGGCACAAGGGTTCGACGTGCATCATGACACGCACGACACACTGATCATGCAGATCGAGGGAGAAAAGAGCTGGCGTCTCTACGAGCCGCTGGTAGAGCTGCCCGTCGAAACGCAGCCCTTATCTAAGGAAGACGCAAAGCGGCTCCAACTCTCCCATGAAATCTGGCTCGAGCCCGGCGACACCCTCTACGTGCCGCGTGGTTTCTCACACGAGGCGATGGCAGCACGGAACCGGTCGCTGCACGTAACGCTCGCCCTCTGCCCGATCCGCGTCATCGATTTGCTCGAAGCCATGATCGACCTAGCGGCCGCGTCCGACGTAGAATTGCGTCGCTCGCTGCCGTTCGGCTGGCACGAATCGGGCGAATTTCCGGCGCAGTTTGCGGCGCTGATTCGCGAGCGGTTGCCGAAGGCGCTGCCGGCGGCGCATGTCCCGGCAGCGACAGAGATGGTGCTGCGCGATCTTTTCGCCGCGACGCGACCCGAAGCGGGTGGGAGCTTCGACGAGCTCGAGCACTCCCGTGCCTTGAGCCCTTCAAGTATCATCGCGTTACGCGATGACGTGCCGTTCCTACTGCGCCGCACCGGCGCGACGCTCGACCTGCGCGTTGCAGGCAAGTCGCTCGCGTTGCCGGCAGGTTACGAGCCGTTCTTCGAGCGCCTTCAGCGGGGACCGATGACGATGCTGCAAGTCGAGGCCCTCTTACCCGGCGACGTCGGTCACTCGCTGGTGAAGATGCTCCTGCTGGAAGGACTGCTCTCCGTCGACTAAGCAATGTTGCGGCGATCGCATGGACAACGCGAACCGCGACCACCTTGCCAACGAACGGACGTTTCTGGCATATCTGCGTACGGCTCTCGCCTTCATCGCGTTTGGATTCGTCGTCGCCAGATTCAGCTTGTTCGTGCGAGAGTTTTCGACAATCGCGCACGTACGAATCGCTGCGGGAGGAAACGCCTCCGTGATTTTGGGCGCCGCAATCGCGCTCTTCGGTGTTCTCGTCGGAGCCTACGGGGCCGGACGCTATATCACGATGCACGCGGCCATCGTACGACGGCATGATGCGCCGTTATCCGGTTGGACGGCAGCCGTAGCCGGCATAGCCGTCGCGGCGATCGGCGTAGTCGTCGCCGTAGCGGTACTCTCCGTGCGTTGAGGCAAGCGCCCTCGCCGCCGGCTTGATGCGCCGCGAAACAGGCATCCAGAAAATTTCGCGTTTCTCTGGTTTCCGCTGACCAGTATGTGCCTGTGGATCGCTTGGTACGTCTTCGATCGCCCGCTCGCGATCAACCCTCCAGCCTCTCACAAACGACCTTTAAAGACCTCGAAGTGGCGTTCAGCTCGTAGTCTCTCCTGCGAGTCGCGCCATCGTCGGAACGGATGCCCGTTCGAATTGTGCCTCACCGCAGCACGAACGGATATCCGGCAGCTTTCAACCGTGCAATGCTTTCATCCACCGCTTCGGTCGTCGTGGCGACGATCCCGAGGTGCATGCTGCGGTCAATTTTCGTTCGCGCGTCGACATTCAGGGCAAGCTCGATCCCCGGATCGTCGCTGACGAAGAGCGCGTAATCGGGATAATTCTTGGCCGGGTCAAGGTTCATAGGCCTAATTAATCGATGTTTGTCAATAATATTGACATTCGTCGATATAATGTGTACCCTCGGTTGGTGCCGACGCCCCGATGCTCACCCTGTGCCAGTGTGTGCGAGCGTGATTTTTCTGCTGAGGCCGCACTGCTGAAGGCGGTCGCAGATCCGCACCGCCTCACGATTATTGCGACGCTCGCGCGCTCGCCCGAAGCCGTCTGTGTCTGCGACTTTACCCAAGGTATGCCGATCAATCAATCTTCGGTTTCCCATCATCTCGCGATCTTGCGCGACGCTCGGATCGTAGCAAGCGAGCGGCGCGGAACGTGGGCATACTATTCGCTCGCACCCGACGTCCGAGACCGGCTGTTGAAAGCGCTGGACGAGGCGCTTCCCTCGAAGAGACGGCTCAAAAGAGCTTCCTGACTATGGCGCGCGTTCGAAGCGTACTCTTCGTTTGTATCCACAACAGCGCGCGAAGCCAAATGGCCGAGGCGTTCGTGAATGCGCGCGGTGGGAATCGGCTAAGGGCATTTAGCGCCGGGCTCGAGCGGGGAACCTTGAACCCCGATGTCGTCCGTGTGATGAAAGAGCTCGGTATCGACGTCTCCGGCAATCGTGCCAAGCGCATAGACGATCTCGGCATAGCATCGCGCGATTACGATTACGTCGTAACCGTATGCGATGAGGCAAGCGCAGAACGGTGCCCGGTCTACCCGACTCGCGGGAAGCGGCTCCACTGGAGCTTTCCCGACCCTTCAACCTTCACCGAAGCGGAGGAAGTCCGTCTGCAGAAAATTCGCGAGGTGCGCGACGCTATTCGCCAACGAATCGAGCAGTGGCTGATCGAGGATGCCGGCTTGAGGGAACCAGTGCCGTAATGAAGGACAAGGTTCTCTTTGTTTGCGTTCACAATAGCGCGAGAAGCCCGATGGCACAGTGGCTCATGCAAATGATGTGTGGCGACCAGTTCGAGATTTGGAGCGGCGGCATCACTGCCGGCCGCCTGAAACCGCTGGCGGTCGAGGCGATGAACGAAATCGGTATTGATATCTCGCAGCGCTCCCAATAGCGTTTTGATTCGCGCGCATTGTCTTCGGCCGGCGTAGTATCCTCGTTCGCTCGCCAAGCCGCTCAAGCTATCGCTCGCCATCCGTTGTAAGACGCCTGCTAAAGTACTACACTGCGCGTGTGGGCCTAAGCGCCCACGCAAACTCGCTGATCGGGAAATGGAGGCGTGAGGTGTGGGCCTTTTCCCAGGTTAAGCATGCGCGCGATTGCGTTACGCCGGTTTGGTCGCCGTCGCGGTGGCGCGATTTTCACGTGCCACAGTTCAGGCCGTCCAGCACTCGAACTCTGAATTAACTCGTTCGCACAAGCGAACTACAGAAACGAGGAGGCGTCACATGACGACTATTCAGTCGCGCATTCCCAATGCCGCGCGCGTCCCCAACCCCGAGCTCGAAACCTGGCTCGAGGCTCGGCAGAAAGCACTCACCATTACGAAGACGACGACGACCCCGAAAGGCACGACGCTCGATTGGGTGCCGATCGAGAGCCAAGTGCCCGGCGGCAAAATCGCGTCTCCGCCGCCGGCCGTTGCGGCGATGCGGCTGCTGGAGCAATCGAGGGAAAGGCTCGCTCTCGCATCGCTCGAGCTCGACGACGCGAACGTCGAGCGCGGCCCGGCCGGCACGGTCCCAATCGTACGGCCGAACTTGGCGGTGCTCAATCGCACGATCGCGTTGAAGGATTATCTTCGCAAAGTGGGCGGCGTGAAGGTCAATCCGAGGCGTCCGAATCCGAAACCGGCCGATCCGAATCCGTTCGGCTATTTCCACGCCACCGACAACCAGGACGGCACGTTCTACGGAACCGATTTTTTTCTGGAAGTCTGGAATCCGCTGATCGACGATCCGTCGAGCGGCGGGGACGACCATTCTATTCTGCAGACGTGGTTGCAGAGCTACAACCCCATTCAGCAGTCGATCGAAGGCGGCTGGACGATCGACCAAAACCTGAACGGCGATCGCGCCCCGCACGTGTTCACGTACTACACGACGAACGGCTACCAGAACGACGGCGACAACCAGGGTGGATACAACCGAATGTACAGCGGTTGGGTGCAATACAGCAATTCGGTGTTCCCTGGCATCCGGATCAACGGAGCGAGCACCGTCGGCGGTGCACAGCTCGGAATTTCGATGAAGTTTCAGCTCTACCGCGAGCCGACAAACGGCGAGCTCAACTGGTGGGTCGCCGTGCAAGGAATATGGATGGGCTATTATCCCGCGAACCTGTTCAAGAACATGGAGAGCGCATCATGGCTCGGCGTCGGCGGCGAAGTCTTCTCCGCCCTCGCCAATCCGGCGCAAACGCTCGACCAGATGGGCAGCGGCTGGCGTGCAGAAGCCGGCTGGGAGCGCGCAGCACTCGTCTGCAACGTGCGCAACCAAGCCGATTTGAATGGCACGATGGTCGACAACGACGGATACGCAAGCAGCGACACGGCGACCGGCGGAGGCACGAATCCGTACGATATCCAGCTGCATATGAAGAGCGGGTCGGCTTGGGGAAGCTATTTCTTCGTCGGCGGCCCGACTTCGCCGGCCTCACCGACGGCCACGTTCAGCGAAATCAGCTTCACGATCGAGACGGGTGGCGACGATCTCCGCGGCGACAGTTCCGCGACCGCGACGGTCCAGCTTCCCGGCGGATCGCAAACATTCACCTTGAAGGCCCAAAACGATTCAGGGTGGGGCAACTTCACGACCAACACGCGGAACTTCACGCTTGCGGGGCCGCCGCAGCCGCTGTCCGCGTTCGGTAAAATCACGATCACGTTGACGTCGCACGACTCGATCTTCGAGACGCCGGACAACTGGAATATCCAATCCTTGACGGTGAACGCGATCGGTGCGGGAGGCAGCGCGTCGATCTATAGCAGCAGTGGAAATCCCCTGGTGCGCCTCACGGGCAGCGCGCCGAGCTTCACGTTCCACTAGGCGCGAAAGCGAGTTGCGGCGCCGAGAGCTTCGGCCTCAGCGCCGCAACTCCAGCCGGCTCCATTTGTGGACGGCAATGAGCCCCCAAACGAGCTCGACGACGCCGAAGGGCCACGTGCCGGCGAGCCAGCCATAGGCCGACGAGGCAAAGCACGAGGCGGCAAATGCCAGCGTCCAAGCGCGATGCCGGGTCTCGAATGCATAGCAAATCATCATTGCCGTAACGGCCGCGGCACCGAAGGCGGTAAGCATCTACGCAAGCTTCCCCGCACGGCGCTCACGATGCTGCCGCTTTTGACGCTTTCCGGGTGCGCTTAGCCCCTGTTGACGCGCAGCGACCAGGCGATCACGACGATAAGCATGCTCGCCGCCAGCGCTGCTTGGGTAAGTAGCACGTGGATCATGAATCTAGCCTAACCGCCACTCTTGAAGTTTTCAGGAAGCCGCTAGGCGGCCAGATCGCGCTTTTTCTCCAGGTATTCCTCGCGCGAGATCTCGCCCTTGGCGTATCGCTCCTCGAGAATCGCCAGCCCGTTGGCCGTGCGCCTCGCCGGCACATTTTCGACGTAGCGCTCACGCCGCAACACGGCGACTGCCACCACGACGATGCCGATCAGCACCAAAAAGATGAACGCCATCATCAGCCACCACCCATCGCCCATCATCCAACCCGGTCCATAGCCGTAACCGCCGGGGCCCCAACCCCACATCATTGCTTACTCCTCCTAGCGCCTCCACGATATCGTGGGTTCGGTACGATCTTGAGAAGGACTGAAGAATATTCATCCCAATCTTGACAGCTTGCTGTTCTTTCGCAAGCTCGCGGTCTCGTTTTCGTTCGTGCTGGCAACGTGCGTTCTCGCGCACGCCGCGGACATACGAACTACGGTCGTGCGATACTCACCTTTCCGCTCCGGGCACCTACGCAGCGATTTGGTCGTAGCCGGGCAGTTGACAGGATCGTGCTGGACGGGATCGATCGCCGCAGCGCGCGCGGGCCTGCACGTCGAAGGGTTGGATTGCCGGCGGTCTCGATAGTCGTGGAAGGTCGGAAGATTACGGCAGCCAAGGGCTAGCCATGAGTACGAGCAGCCATTCGCGCCGACTATTTCTCATCGGCAGCCTGACGTGCGCCGCGATTCCGCGCGTCGCGTCTGCAGCCGGCAAAGGGGCCGGCGTCGACCCGGAGGCCGCGTTGCACCGCCTCGTTCTGGGCAACAAGCGCTACGTCGAGCAAATGACCGGCTCGCGCGTGAATACGATCGAAGAGCGCGCGCAGCTCGGCAACGGACAAGCGCCGTGGGCATCCATCTTGACCTGCGCCGACTCACGGACCGCCCCGGAAATCCTTTTCAATCAAGGACTCGGCGATATCTTCGTCGCGCGCGTCGCCGGCAACATTCCGGACCCGGCGGAGACCGCCAGCCTGGAGTACGCATCGGCGGTTCTCGGATCGCGTCTCATCGTCGTCATGGGCCATTCCGGATGCGGTGCGGTGAAGGCTGCGATCGAGTACGCAAAAGGTGAGCCGATGCCGAGCGGCGATCTCACGAAACTCGTGCAAGCGATTCAGCCCGCCGTGAAGCGCGCGAAGGGCATGCGCGGCGATTTGCTGGTGAACGCGATCAAAGCCAACGCGCTGATCGGTGCGGAGAAGCTTCGCGGCAATGCCCTTCTCACCGAGGTGCGCGAAAAAGGCAAGCTCGAGATCGTCGCCGCCTACTGCGACCTTGCAACGGGAAAGATAGCTTGGCTCTAGGGTTCGCAGCGGCCGAATTTTATTTTTGACCGTTCGTCCACGCTCCGTCAACACACCGACAACGCATCAATCTGCTTCAATGACCTCGTAAGACACTCAAAGGCTAGGGAGTGCCGCGCTTAGCGCGCGTTCTATCGCTGGTCAATGGGTGCCGTCCAGCAGTCCCTTATGCGAGGGGTGGATATGGTATTTGCGTGGTCGTTTCTTTTCTATGCGGGAGCGCTGGCTGCGGTGTGCTTGGGTATTAGCGCGTGCTCCGGTGGCGGTGGATCGCTCACGCCACAAACGCTGAACACGTCGGATCCAAATCGGCATTCGGCCCCGAAGCCTTCACCGTCCGTTCAGGCGACCGCAACTGTGGCCGCGACGGCGACTGCCACGGTCTCGCCCGCGATAACGACCGCAGCCACGCCAACGGTGAAGCCCACACCCACGGCCGCACCGACGGCGACTGCAACTGCGACTGCATCGAGCTCCGGCTACATGCAAACTTCCGGCGTTTCGGATAGCACGTACGCGCAGATCGTGAATCCCGGCCCATGGCCGCGCAGCTTTCGCCCGTACTGCGCCAATGCGTCGGCAAATTCTGCAGCGCCGTGCCCTTGGAACGACTCGCTGCCGGATAACCCCTCGCAGCTCTATCCGAACAGCGCAACGGTCGTCGCCGCGATGTTCGCGTCGAGCAACGTCTTATTGCCGGGCGATTGGTCGATTTCGGGCGACTACAATCACGCGGCGTATCTCGCCAGTGCGGGCGATCATCTCGTGACCGTGACGTGCAGCGCTTACTGCGGCGTCTCCCAAGCCACGTTTGCGATTCCGGCGGGAGCGCGCGCGGCCGGCGGCAACGACGGCCACATGGCCATCATCGAGCCGGACGGCACGGAATGGGATATGTACCAAGCAGGCTCCTATACCGGGCAGACGTCGTTTACGGTAACCGGCTTGTATCGGACATCGATCCTCGGCTCGGGACAAATGCCCGGTGGGGGTGCGACATCGGGGGCGGCGTTGGTCGCCGGCGCGATCCGTTCCGACGAGCTGGCGAACGGACTAATCCCGCATGCGCTCTTCGCGACGACGAACTGCGTGAGCGGCAATTACATCTATCCCGGCGGCTCGCAAGGGAATCTCTGCACGAGCGGCACCGGCCCGCCGATGGGCGCGCGCCTGCAATTGACGCTAACCGATTCGCAAATCAATACAATGGGCTTGCCGGCGTGGGAAGCCGCGATATTGCACGCGATGCACGACTACGGCATCTACATCCTCGATACGTCCGGTGGAGGCTCGCCCGGAGCTCTCTACCTGCGATTCGAATCGCAGACGCAATACGCTGCATACAACCTGGCCTATCCGTATTCGACGATGGGATTGAATATTTCCGCGTTCGACAATTTGCTACCGTGGGGCAGCGACTTCAGAATCGTGTCCTCGTGCTACGCACAGGAAACCTGCACGCAGTGAGACACCCCAGTGCGACCAGCTCGCCGGTCGAATCACTGCCACCTAAGCCTAGGTTATAGCCTTCACTGCGCGTCTTGCCTGGATCACCTCGGCGGTCCCTCGACTACGCTGCGCTGCGCGCAGCTTAGCTCGGGATGACAAGCTTTAAGGTACGCTGGTTCGAAAGAAAAATCGCGCGGACAGGCGCGATTTAACGTTGGTGCGCGAGACTGGACTTGAACCAGCACGCCGTTGCCGGCGCTAGCCCCTCAAGCTAGTGCGTCTACCAATTCCGCCACTCGCGCACGGGGCCAAGAGAGAATAGGGCCTACCTCATATTCGGGTCAAGAGCGTCTCTGAGGCCGTCCCCCAGGTAGTTAATCGCCAAGACGGTGACGAGGATGCACAGGCCGGGGAAGACGGCGGCCCACGGC